>ENA-OQCN01000306-OQCN01000306.1-human-gut-metagenome-genome-assembly--contig:-NODE-306-length-26206-cov-3.771579_pt1 | contig 26206 bp, 40 predicted proteins | sample MGYA00242497_ERZ504576 | MGnify/ENA primary metagenome ERZ504576 (study PRJEB26092, sample SAMD00036296) | human gut metagenome | host: Homo sapiens | study: EMG produced TPA metagenomics assembly of... | reverse complement strand
CCGCCGCACAGGCCGCGCTTTCCCAGGTGCTGGCTCTGGGCGAGCCCACCAAGGCTCTGACCCCGAAGCCCAACCTCAGCCCGGCGGTCAAGCCCACCACTGCTGTGACCAAGATCCCCACCCGTGCCGTCACCAAGACCAGCCGCAAGGGCCGGAAGTGATTTCCACAAAAACTTACAAACCGCAGCCGCAGAGAGAAATAAACGCCTCTGCGGCTGTTTTTTGACATGAGGCAAATGTGATGATTGACAGTGCCCCGGAAAAAGTTGTAAGATAATGCAAATGCAAAAGAGGAAAACGCCTTTGCAAAATGAGCTGAAAGACAGGAGAATTTTCTATGAAGCTGTATCAGAAACTTACTTCTCTGCTGGTGGCTGCAGTGATGGCTGCCGTGCTGATGCCGGTGTGCATGGCTGCTCCCGGCGACTCCGTTGAGACCCGCATCAACAACGCGCTCGCACAGCGCACCGGCGCAGAGCTGTATCAGGAAATCGTCACCACTGCCCCCGATGGCACCACCCAGACCATGATCGCAGCCCGCAGCAACGGCAACGCTTACATCAAGATGGATATGGGCGACGCCGGCAGTCTGGTCTATATTCTGAAAGACGGTCAGGGCTATCTGGTGGACGATGCATCCAAGATGGCCGTCAAGGGCGAAGTACCACTGTGAGCATAAGCGAGGCAGTCTCCGCTGACAAAGGCGAAGCACAGGAGATCCCCTACACCGTGACCACCGTGAATGTGAACGGTCAGGACTGCGAGGCCCTGTCCTATACTGTCACCGATGCCAACGGCCAGACGGCCACCGTTTCCTACTGCCTGGTCGGTGATGATCTCAAGTATGTCGTTACTGATGCTGCCGAGGGCCGCACCATCGTGGAGTACCGCGTCACGAGCACCACTGTGGACCAGAATCTCTTCAACATCCCTGCGGATTATCAGATCCTGACGCAGGCAGAATTTGAAGCGGCACAGGCCAACCACTGAGAAAATTTTCTGTAGAATATGGGAGCTGCTGCGTCATGCGGCGGCTCCTTTTTGTTGTCCGCCGCTCGGGAATGTGCTATACTGTGTGCAACAGAATGCATGAGAGAATGAGGAGAATCCCTATGAAAATACCCGCAAACGGCTTTACCCACGCAGGCAAGTTCCACGCTGACGACGTGTTCGCCACTGCCCTGCTCCAGATCCTCCGCCCGGATATTAAAATAACCCGCGGCTTCGTGGTGCCGGATGACTTCGACGGCATCGTGTATGACATTGGCTTTGGCATGTTCGACCACCATCAGGAGCCCCGCGAGACCCGCCCCAACGGTATCCCTTACGCGCCTTCGGCCTACTGTGGCGGGTACTCGGCCCCGGCCTTGTAGGCGAGCGTCAGGCCCGGCTCATTGATGAGAACTTCATCCAGCCCCTCGATCTGAACGACAATACCGGCGAGCAGAACAGCCTCTGTGACGCCATCGGCTTCTTCAACCCCGTGTGGGACTCGAAAGAGGACCAGGACGCCTGCTTCTTCAAGGCGGTGGCCGTGGCAAAGCAGATCCTGGAGAACCAGATCGAGAGCGCCAATGCCGTCAACCGCGCCGACGAGAAGGTCCAGCAGGCGTACAAAAACTCCCGCGACGGCATCGTGGTGCTGCCCTGCTATCTGCCCTGGAAGAACGGCCTGTACAAGACCGACGCCCTTTTCGTCATCTATCCCAGCCAGCGGGGCGGCTGGAGCGCCCAGTGCGTCACCGACCACAAGACCAAAAAGCCCAAGCTCCCCTTCCCCCAGAGCTGGCCGGCCAGCCGCAGGAGGTCATCGAGCAGAAAAGCGGCATCGAGGGCATCAGCTTCTGCCACGCCAGCCGCTTCCTTATCACGGCCAAGGACAAGGAGACGGCCCTTGCCGCCTGCCGTCAGGTGCTGAAGAACAATGGCCGCATCTGAGAAGCCGGAAAAGACAGCTTACGTCTACATGGTGCGCTGCGCAGGCGGCCAGCTCTATACCGGCTGGACGAACGACCCGGAAGCCCGCCTCAAGGCCCACCAGAGCGGCAAAGGCGCAAAGTATACCCGCACCCATACCGCGCTGGGCTTTGCTACCTGGAAGCGTGTGCGGACAAGTCCGCCGCCCTCCGGCGGGAGATTGCCCTCAAAAAGCTGACGAGGCCCAGAAAGAGGCCCTCTGCGCCGGGTGGACGGCTGAAAAAGAATGAATAAAAAAACACGAACGCCGCGCTGTGCCGGAACTGGGCCGTCAACCCCGTGCCGACGGCGGACAGAATGTATAAACCGGACTGTATACAGCCATGCATATACAAACTAGGAATGCATAAAATTTGTATATATTTAGAAAATAATGCATAAACATACAAAATAACAGAAAAGGACCGCCAAATCTGCACAAGGTTTGGCGGTTTTCTGCATTGACGGAAAAACCGCTTGGCGTATAATAAAAGCGTACTCAGAAAGACAAGACGTCGAGCGCCCCGGGAGGGATGCCCGGGCGGCAAACAAAAGTATAAAAAGTGTAATAAACAAAGGAGCGATCATCATGAAAAAGGAAGATATTAAGAAAGTTGTTCTGGCTTACTCTGGCGGTCTGGATACCTCCATCATCATTCCCTGGCTGAAAGAGAATTACAACAACTGCGAAGTCATCGCTGTCTCCGGCGACGTGGGTCAGGGTACTGAGCTGGACGGTCTGGAAGAGAAGGCTAAAGCTACCGGCGCTTCCAAGCTGTACGTCCTCGACCTGAAGAAGGACTTCGTCGAGAACTACATCTTCCCCACCCTGAAGTTCGGCGCAAAGTATGAGGACTACCTGCTGGGCACCAGCTTCGCACGTCCCTGCATCGCAAAGGCTCTGGCCGACATCGCCATCAAGGAAGGCGCAGACGCCATCTGCCACGGCTGCACCGGCAAGGGCAACGACCAGGTGCGTTTCGAGCTGACGCTGAAAGCTCTCTGCCCCGATATGGCCATCATCGCTCCCTGGCGTGAGTGGGACATCGAGAGCCGTGACGAGGAGATCGACTACGCCGAGGCACACAACATCCCCCTGAAGATCAACCGTGAGACCAACTACTCCAAGGATAAGAACCTGTGGCACCTGAGCCACGAGGGTCTCGACCTCGAGAACCCCGCCAACGAGCCGCAGTACAATAAGCCCGGCTTCCTCGAGCTGGGCGTTTCCCCCGAGCAGGCACCCGACACCCCGACCTACATCACCCTCCACTTCGAAAAGGGCATCCCCACCGCCGTTGACGGCAAGGAGATGGGCGCTGTCGAGCTGGTCGAGTACCTGAACAAGGTCGGCGGCGAGAACGGCATCGGCCTGCTGGACATCGTCGAGAACCGTCTGGTGGGCATGAAGAGCCGCGGCGTGTACGAGACTCCCGGCGGTGCTATCCTGTACAAGGCCATCAATGTTCTGGAGACCATCACTCTGGACAAGGAGAGCGCACACTTCAAGCTCAGATGCTCAGAAGTACGCCGACATCGTTTACAACGGCCAGTGGTTCACCCCGCTGCGTGAGGCGCTGGATGCCTTCGCCGACAGCCTCGAGAAGACCGTCACCGGCGACGTCAAGCTGAAGCTCTACAAGGGCAACATGATCAACGCCGGCGTCACCTCTCCGTATACCCTGTACGACGAGCAGACTGCCTCCTTCGGCGTGGATAAGGACTATGACCAGTCCGATGCTACCGGCTTCATCAACCTCTTCGGCCTGTCCATCAAGGAGCGCGCAAAGCTGTCCAAGAACTGGCCCGAGGTCAAGGAATAACCTGCTTACCATCCCCTTTGGCGTGTTTTTTACACTTTCACGCTGAAGGCTCAAATTACCGGCATCATTGCTGGCGGCACCGCCGCGGGAGCTTTTTCCCCTGCGGCGGCTTTGCCGTTTCTATAGAGGAGTTTCTTTTATGGCAGAACAACTTTGGAAGGGCCGTTTCTCCAAGGCGGTCGATTCCCGCGTCAACGACTTCAACTCTTCCATCCGCTTCGACCAGCGGATGATTGCGCAGGATATGCGCGGCAGCGGCGTCCACGCCGCCATGCTGGCAAAGCAGGGCATCATCTCCGAGAAGGACTGCGAAGATATTCTGAGCGGTCTGGCCTCCATCGCGGATGACCTGGCCTCCGGCACCCTCACCATCGACCCCAACGCCGAGGACGTCCATACCTTCGTGGAGCAGACCCTCACCGCCCGCATCGGCGACGCCGGCAAACGCCTGCACACCGGCCGCAGCCGGAACGACCAGGTGGCGCTGGACATCCGCCTGACTCTGCGGGACTACAGCCACACCCTGCAGGCTTACATCGTGGAGCTGGTCAAGGTCATCTGCAAGAAGGCCGCCGAGAACACCACCGCCGTCATGCCCGGTTATACCCACCTGCAGCGCGCCCAGCCCATCACCTTCGGCCACGCCTGATGGCCTATGCATGGATGCTGCTGCGCGATCTGCAGCGCTTCGAGGACGCCACCGCCCGGATGGACGCCCAGTGTCCGCTGGCTCCGGCGCTCTGGCCGGTACGACCTACCCGCTGGACCGTCAGTTCACCGCCGAGAAGCTGGGCTTTGCGGCGCCCTGCCCCAACAGCCTTGACGGCGTGTCTGACCGTGACTTCTGCATCGAGCTGGCAAACGCCATCTCCATCTGCATGATGCACCTGTCCCGCCTGTCTGAAGAGATCATCCTCTGGTGCAGCTGGGAGTTCAAGTTCATCGAGCTGGATGACGCCTTCACTACCGGTTCGTCCATCATGCCCCAGAAGAAGAACCCCGACGTCACCGAGCTCATCCGCGGCAAGACGGGCCGTGTCTACGGCGATTTAAACACCTTGCTGGTCATGATGAAGGGCATCCCTCTCGCTTACAACAAGGATATGCAGGAGGACAAAGAGGCCATCTTCGACGCTGTCGATACGCTGGAGCTGTGCCTCAAGACTGTGACCCCGATGCTGGACACCATGAAGACCCTGCCCGCCAATATGCGCCGGGCCGCTGCCAAGGGCTTCATCAACGCTACCGACTGCGCCGACTATCTGACCAAGAAGGGGATGCCCTTCCGCGACGCCTACAAGCTCACCGGCTGCATGGTCTCCGACTGCATCAGCAAGGATAAGACCCTCGAAGAGCTGACCCTCGATGAGTTCAAGGGCTACAGCGCTCTGTTCGAAAACGACATCTACGACGCCATCGACCTCATCAAGTGCTGCGAGGGCCGCACCAGCTACGGCGGTCCCAGCGAGGCCAGCGTCAAGAAGCAGATTGAGCTGGCAAGCGCCAGCTCGGCGCATGGGAGGCGGCAAACGCATGAGCGTAAAAGTCTTTATCGACGGTTCTTCCGGCACCACCGGTCTGCGCATTGCCGACCGTCTGGCCGCCCGGCCTGACATCGAGCTGCTGAGCATCTCGGCTGAGGGCCGCAAGGATGTGAACGAGCGGGCGAAGGTCATCAATTCCGCCGACCTTGCCTTCCTCTGCCTGCCCGATGCGGCCTCCAAAGAGGTCATGCCTCTGCTCCGCCCGGACGTCAAGGTGCTGGATACCTCCACGGCCTTCCGCACCGACGCGGCCTGGGACTACGGCTTCCCGGAGCTGAAGGGCCAGAAAGAGAAAATCAAAAATTCGTATCGTGTGGCAGTCCCCGGCTGCTATGCCAGCGGCTTTATCAGCATCGCGCGGCCTCTGGTGGAGCTGGGGCTGGCTCCGGCGGACTATCCGTTCAGCTGCACCGGCATTTCGGGCTACTCCGGCGGCGGCAAGAAGATGATCGCCGAGTACGAGAGCGCCGACCGTCCGGCTCACAGCAAGCTGGATGCGCCCAAGAGCTACGGCCTGGGCCTCGCTCATAAGCATCTGCCTGAGATGCAGAAGATCAGCGGCCTCACCCACACCCCTGCCTTTGTGCCGGTGGTGTGCGATTATTACAGCGGAATGCAGGTCCTCGTTCCGCTGGACCTCAAGCTGGCTGGCACCAGCGCCGAGGCGGTGGCCGCAGGCATTGCGGACTATTACAAGGAGGGCGCGACCGTTTCCGTCCACGCCCTCAACGAGCCGCTTCCCGAGAATGGTCTGTACTCCAACGCCCTGTCCGGCAGCGACAGGATGGAGCTGTACATGACCGTTAACGCAGCGGGTGACCAGATGATGCTGGTGTCCCTGTTCGACAATCTGGGCAAAGGCTCTTCCGGTGCAGCCATCCAGTGCATGAATCTGATGCTGGGAATGAACGAGACAGAAGGATTAGAGTAACCTCTCCGTCAGCGCTGGCGCGCTGCCACTGCCCCTATCGAGGGGAGCGAGACTGAGAGGTTTGAAATTAGGGGGATTTTCAGATGCAGTATAAAGAAGTTGCGGGCGGCATCTGCGCGCCCAAGGGTTTTGCAGCAGCCGGTGTCCATTGCGGCATCCGGGCAAATCACAGTGAAAAGTACGATCTGGCGCTCATCAAGGCCGACGTCCGCTGCGCCGCCGCCGGTGTTTACACCACCAACAAGGTCTGCGGCGCACCCATCAAGGTAGACCGTGCCCACCTGACGGACGGCTATGCACAGGCCATCGTGGTCAACAGCGGCAATGCCAACACCTGCGCCGCCAACGGCGTGGCACTGGCTGAGGAATGCTGTGAGCTGGTGGGCAAGGCGCTGAACATCGACGCAAAGGATGTCCTGCCCTCTTCTACCGGCGTTATCGGCCAGCCGATGGTCATCGACCCGTTTGCCCGTGGCATCCCTGCCGCCGCCGCCAAGCTGGCGGCTGACGCACAGGGCAGCACCGACGCGGCGACGGCCATCATGACCACCGATACTCACAAGAAGGAATATGCCATCCAGTTTGAGCTGGGCGGCAAGACCTGCACGGTGGGCGCTATCGGCAAGGGCAGCGGCATGATCGCCCCCAACATGGCCACCATGCTGGCATTCTACACCACCGACGCCGCCGTCTCCCCCGCCCTGCTGGAAAAGGCCCTCAAGACCGTCGTCCCCGGGACCTACAACCAGATGAGCGTCGATTTGGACACTTCCACCAACGATACCCTGATCATCATGGCCTCCGGTCTCGCGGGCAACCCGGAGATCACCGAGGAGAACGCCGACTACGACGCCTTTGTGGCCGCACTGACCGCCATCGCCGAGCATATGTGTGCGGAGCACGCCGGTGACGGCGAGGGCGCGACCCACCTCATCACCTGCGAAGTCACCCACGCCCCCGACCTCAAGACGGCCCGCGCCGTCAGCCGCAGCGTGGTCTGCTCCAACCTCTTCAAAGCCGCTGTCTTTGGCCGCGACGCCAACTGGGGCCGCATCCTCTGCGCCATCGGCTACACTCCCGGTGACTTCTCGATCGATAAGGTCTGCGTCTGGCTGTCCAGCAAGGCCGGTGAGGTCTACGTCTGCGAGAACGCCGCCTACCACCCCTACAGCGAGGACGAGGCCGCAAAGGTCCTGGCCGAGCATGATATTCTGGTCAAGGTGGATATGGGTACCGGTGACGCCAGCGCCAAGGCATGGGGCTGCGATTTGACCTATGACTATGTGAAGATCAACGGCGACTACCGCACCTGAGAAGGAGAACAGCAATGAAAAACGAAGAAATGGCCCTCCTTTTCTCGGAGGCGACCCCTTATATCCAGAAGTACCACGGCAAGACCATGGTCATCAAATACGGCGGCAACGCCATGATCAACGAGACGCTGAAAAACGCGGTCATGAATGACCTTGTCACCCTGACCCTGCTGGGCGTGCGGGTGGTTCTGGTACACGGCGGCGGCCCTGCCATCAATGAGATGCTCAAAAAAGTGGGCGTCGAGAGCCACTTTGCGGGCGGTCTGCGCGTCACCGACGACGCCACCATGGAGATCGTCCAGCAGGTGCTGGCCGGTAAGGTGAACAAAGACCTCGTGGCAAAGCTGCGGGGCCGCGGCGTCGGCCTCTGCGGCATGGACGGCCAGATGCTCCGCTGTACCGAGCTTGACCCTCAGCTGGGCCATGTGGGAGAGATCGTCACGTTGACCCGACGCTGATCTCCAGCCTGCTGGACAGCGGCTATATCCCCGTTATTGCAACGGTGGGCATGGACGACCTGGGCCAGGCTTATAACGTCAACGCTGACACCGCCGCCGCACAGATCGCTATCGCACTCAAGGCCGAAAAACTCGTCTCCATGACTGATATTGCGGGCCTGCTGCGGGATAAGGAAGATGAATCCACCCTTATCCCCGAGGTGGAGGTCTCCGAGATCGAGGGCTATAAGTCCGCCGGCATTATCGCGGGCGGCATGATCCCCAAGATCGGCGGCATGGCCGATGCGATCTATCAGGCGTCCACGAGGCTGTCATCATTGATGGCCGCGTGCCGCACTCCATCCTGCTGGAGCTGTTCTCCGACCGTGGCTCCGGTACCCGCTTCTATCGCCGCAGCCATCACGAATAAGGGTTGCGCGATGCGCCGGAGTACCCTATAATAGTTGATAAGAAAACTTTCCGATATGCCAAGGCCTCCCCTCGGTAGGCAACAGCGATGACCGCCGCCAGCCGTGACGGAGAGGTTTAGCCTCGCTGCAATTCACGGCTAGGCTCTCCTTCGTACAACCTCTCAGGCTCTTCGCGCCAGCTCCCCTTGCAGGGGAGCCTTTGGCAAAGAGGGAAAGTATGTGGCTCCACCGTCAGGAGGTAGATATTATGGATTCCGAAAAAGTCATCAAGCGGGACAACGCGTATGTCCTGCATACCTACGCACGCAACCCCATCGCCATCGAGAAGGGCCACGGCCTTTATGCCGAAGGCCCCGAGGGGCAGAAGTACCTCGACTTCACCAGCGGCATCGGCGTCAACAGCCTGGGCTACTGCGATATGACCTGGGCCGAGGCCGTCTCCGAGCAGGCACACAAGCTGCAGCACACCTCTAACCTCTACTATACCGCCCCCTGCGGCAAGCTGGCCAAAAAGCTCTGCAAGCGCACCGGTATGAGCAAGGTGTTCTTCGGCAACTCGGGCGCAGAGGCCAATGAGGGTGCCATCAAGGCCGCCCGCAAGTACAGCTTCGACAAATACGGTGCTGACCGCTACAATGTCATCACGCTGGTCAACAGCTTCCATGGCCGTACCATTGCTACCCTGACCGCCACCGGACAGGGCGTGTTCCACAACTACTTCGGCCCCTTCAACGAGGGCTTCCAGTACGTCAAGGCCGGCGACATCGACGCCCTGACCGAGATGGTGGACCGCCACACCTGCGCTGTCATGCTGGAACTGGTACAGGGCGAGGGCGGTGTTGTGGCGCTGGAACCCGAGTATGTGCAGGCTGTCCGCGCCCTCTGCGACGAAAAAGACCTCGTCCTCATCGTGGACGAGGTGCAGACCGGCGTGGGCCGCACCGGCACCTTCCTGTGCTGTGAGCACTACAACCTCCAGCCCGACGTCGTCACGCTGGCCAAGGGTCTGGGCGGCGGCCTGCCGATTGGCGCTGTCCTGATGAATGAGAAAGTCGCTGCCGGTATGGGACCCAGCAGCCACGGCTCCACGTTCGGCGGAAACCCGGTGGTCTGCGCCGGTGCGAATGTCGTCGTGGACCGGATGGACGCCAGCTTCCTCGCCAACGTCAACGAGCGGGCCGTCCAGCTGCGCACCGGTCTGGAAAAGCTGCCCCGCGTCAGGAGCCTCTCGGGCATCGGCCTGATGGTCGGCATCGAGTTTCTCGAGGGGATCAAGGCCGCTGACGTGCTGGCCGCCTGCCGCGAAAAGGGCCTGCTGGTGCTTACCGCAAAGACCCGCCTCCGCCTGCTGCCGCCGCTGACTCTGACCGCCCACGATGTGGAGATGGCGCTGGATATTCTGGGCAGCGTCCTCGCGGAGATGGACCCCAGCAAAACGGAGGAGCAGGCATGAAGCATCTGCTGAAAATGAGCGACCTCACCCCTGACGAGGTGGCCCATATCCTTGATGTGGCCGATGAGCTGAAAGCGCAGCAGAAGGCCGGAGGCACCGAACCTCTGCTCAAGGGCAAGAGCGTCGCGCTGATGTTCTCGAAAAATTCCACCCGTACCCGCACCAGCTTCGAGGTGGGTGTCTACCAGCTGGGCGCCTCGGCAACTACATGAATGCCGCCACCGAGCTGCAGTCCGGCCGCGGCGAGCCGCTCAAGGATACCGCCCGGGTGCTGGGCCGCTATTATGACTGCGTTGTCTGGCGCACCTACCGCCAGAGCGATTTGGAAGAGTTCGCTGAGTTTACGGGCGTCCCCGTCATCAATGGCCTGACGGACTATGCTCACCCCTGTCAGGTGCTGGCCGACCTCATGACCATCCGGGAGCGCGGGGTGCGCTGGCGGGCCAGAAGCTCTGCTTCGTCGGCGACGGCAGCAATATGGCCAACAGCCTCATCGTGGGTGGCCTGCTCTCCGGCATGAAGGTAGACTGCGTCTGCCCCCACGGTTACCGCCCGGCGGCAGATGTGTTGATGTTCGCCCATAAGTACGGCAGTGCGTTCCGCCTGCTGGAAGACCCCGCCGAAGCGTCAAGGACGCCGATGTCGTGGTGACGGCTGTCTGGAATACCGCTGCCCCCGGCACCTCCGAGAGCGAGAGCCGTCTGCGGGACTTTGCAGGCTTCCAGCTCACCAGCGGCCTCCTGAAAGCCGCAAAGCCGGACTGCATGGTGCTCCACTGCCTGCCCGCTCACCGCGGCGAGGAGATCTCTACTGCCGTCTTCGAGGCCCACGCCGACGAGATATTCACCGAGGCAGAAAATCGACTGCACGTCCAGAAGGCTGTGCTGGCGGTATTGCTGGCGGGAAAGTAAAATATGCAATGAAAAACGCCGCAGAACGCATCGTCCTGCGGCGTTTTTGGCGGAGCATCAGGGAGTCGAACCCTGGCACCGGTCTCCCGGCCTATCGCATTTTGATTCGCTGGCAACATCCGCGAATTGTATATCGCAAATATGGTGTCAATCTATGTGCAACCAACTTCCCTTGCGATTGACAAGTACCCCGCGCCGGACAAAGAGCGCGCACAGCTTCTCTGGGTGGCGCACATGAACGGGCTGAAAGCGCAGGCGGAGGAGGTGGTGGTGAGGAAAGTCGTGTATGCAGAACGAAACCACGATTCATCTTGTCTATCCATCCAAGCATGGTATGGGGTGATAAAATGGCCTATCTGAAATTGATGATGGATGAAAAAGAAATTGCCCACCTAAGCGAAGATGGGCAGTCTCTTTGCGCAAATGAGGATGTGCCGCAGTATAATCTGCCCCTGAACCTTTTCATCGGTGACAAACGCAAAGTTCCATTGGTCGATGTGGTTGTTTGGGCAAAGAAGCGTATCTTTCCGAAAAATCGGATGGACTGTAAAGAGATTTTGAAATTGATGGGGCTGCCGGACTACAATGCGTGGGAAATCGTCAAACGCACCAACGCCTGCCTAATGGAAGACCCCTATTGGCTGCGATTCAGCGAGGACGAAACCTTTGAGGATACCACGCGCGGACGAGCCAGAAGAATCATGAACGAAAATCAGAAAAACAGCTGATAGTAATTGGTATCAGTTGACAAGTATAGCAAAACCCACAGGTTGGACACACATACCGGCCTGTGGGCTTTGACAATTTTCCGCGTTATTAAATCTGTCCCATACTAAAACGTACAGAACTGCTTAACAGGTGTAAGCGGGAATCTTTTTTCCACGCCTGCCATGGGCACATTTGTGTGCCGGGCAATTCCAGAGAAGCGTGTGCGCAGGAAACTGCCGTTTTAAGCAGTTGGTCGCCTTGGGTGCACTGCTTTGCGATTGCGTAAGAACTACAATCAGGTCAATGAGCAGGCCGTAAAAGCGGCAGGCGCAACAGCCTCTTTTTCATTCATGTTGCAATTTTTTCAGCGTTTCAAACGTATCTAAATTAAAGTGGCATATTATATTCCTTTTCACACATCCTTGCCGTTTTCAAACAGGAGGTTGCTTTTATGAAAGTATCTGCCGACTATCGTATGCTCGCTCTCGATGCTCTGCGCGGAAAATGGAAAACTGCTGCTCTGACAGGTATTGCCGCCAGTGCGCTCGGTGCTACCATTGTGAGCAGTTCCAACAGTGTCGTTTCCAATTCCAATCAGGCAAAGGACATTCATTTTGAACTGTTCGCCCAGCCAAACGGTGGTCGGCTGCTTGTTGTTCTGCTTGTCGGCATTGGTCTGTGGGCAATCCTCCAACTGATCGTGGGCGGTGCAGTTCGACTGGGATATGCTCGTTTTAATCTGAACCTTGTAGATGGAAATGATGCTGCCATCTCGGACTTGTTCTCCCAGAAAGACCGTCTGTGGGATGGCTTCTGTATGAAATTCCTGCAGGGTCTGTACATCGCTCTCTGGTCGCTGCTGTTGGTGATTCCGGGAATCGTGAAAACATATAGCTATGCGATGACACCTTACATCATGTCCGAGCATCCTTCGCTGACTGCAAATGAAGCAATCACAGAATCCCGGCGGATCATGGATGGCAACAAATGGCGGCTGTTCTGTCTGGATTTCAGCTTCATTGGCTGGGAACTGCTCTGTTCGTTGCCACTGTATGCCGGGGGTTTTCTGGTTCTCAAATATTTCACCGGTTCAGAGGCTATGGCGATTTCTCTTGTTCTTCTGCTGACAATTCCATTGAGCATTGGCTTCTTTTTTGTACGCCCCTATGAGGAAGCTGCATGGGCCACTTTCTACCGCGATATTACCGCAGCACCTACCGAACCGGATGAAGCATACTGACTTTTATACTATTTCTCAGATGTGACCGGATTTTCGAGGTGATCTGCGTATGGAGAAGAAACCTGACCGTTCCGAAATAATTACAATGACCCTCTTGTTTGCTTTAACGCTGGTGCTTACGGTATTAAAAGTGACGAGAGTGCTTTCATTGCCTTGGTTGTGGGTACTGGGTCCGCTTTGGCTTGGTACATATCGATACCGCGACTAGGGCTGCTTGCGCTGGGAGAACCTCAAACCCTGTAATCATCGTGCTTCCGTGATGGCTGCGCACTCCTATGGCGCATCCAAAAAGCGTTTGCAAAAACGCGTAGCCTGCATCCGTCGGATGCAGTTCAAGGGTTTGGGATTTCCCAACAAGCATTTTGCAACGCAAAATGGTCTTTGTATATACGAAGACACTGCTTGCTACGCTATGAACGCCTTTTGAATTGCAAAATGATTTTTCGGTTGCTATACTGGACTTATCAAAATCTTTTTGGGAGGCTGCCGCAATGAGCGCACAGACAATGCTGATCGGGAACAGACCTTGCCGCATTTACGGCGAAGCTCATGCAGAATACCTACTGCTCCAAATGACCGGCGAACACGAGTTGCAAAGCATGGATGACGAAGTGGCTGCTATTGCACAAAGCGACCGAAAGTATCTGTTTGCGGCCATTCCGGTGGAAAACTGGAACGATGCACTTTCTCCGTGGAAGTCTCCTGCTGTGTGGGGAAAGCAAGGTTTCGGCGGCAATGCTGGGGACACCCTGCGCTTTCTGACGGAACAGGTCATTCCCACACTGGAGCAGCGGTATCCTCTCCCGAAAAACGTCAAAATCATTCTGGGCGGCTACTCGCTGGCCGGGCTGTTTGCTTTGTGGGCATCCACCCAGACTGATCTGTTTTATGGCATCGCCGCCGCCTCCCCCTCGGTGTGGTTTCCGGGTTGGATGGAGTTTGAACAGCAGCACCCGATGCAAACGCAACGCGTTTATCTGAGCCTTGGTGACAAGGAAGAGCGCACGAAAAACACCGTCATGGCTGCGGTGGGCGATGGAATCCGCGCCCTGCACAGCCGGCTTACAGCGCGTAGCACAGACTGCACCCTTGAATGGAACAGCGGCGGTCATTTCAAAGACGCTGACCTGCGCACGGCGAAAGCATTTCGCTGGGCGATGGAGGAACACACATGACCATTTTGATTGATGCAGACGGCTGCCCGATGGTGGACCTGACATTGTAGATTGCAAAGCGGTTTGATGTTCCTGTTATCCTGATCCTGTGGGTCATCAAGAAGTTCTAAACCGTACAGGATCGGCACGGCTTTTCGGGACTGCAAAGGTCTAAAGTCCCCAAGCGTCCAACTTACAACAAAAATGAGACAGGCGACCCACCTTTCGGGAAGCCTGTCTCATTTTTCCGTTGGGGGCTATTTGCGTTGCTGAGAAACAGCCCGATTTTGAAACTCAGTGATTGAAGGAGAACGAGGGATTACTTAAAGACTGATATCCTTGCCGCCATTGAGCTTGCTGAAAGCCAGCAGGGAAATGACGGTCAGGATGGTCATAATGGTGGACAATGCGGCTGCAGTACCGTAGTTGCCGCGGATGACCTCGGTATAGATTGCTACCGTCAGGGTCTTGGTCTTGCCGGTATACAGGATGATTGCGGTGGACAGTTCACTGATCATGGTGACCCAGCTCAGGATAGCACCAGAGATGATGCCGGAGGCATCATGGGCACTGTGATGCGGAAGAATGCCTTCATCTTGGAAGCGCCCAGCGAGATGGCAGCTTCCTCAATGCTCATGGGGATCTGCTGCAGGATAGCCACCGACGAGCGGATGGTATAGGGCAGACGCCGGATGATGAGGGCTACTACCATGATGAGCATGGTGCCGCTGATGAGGAGCGGGGGCTTATTGAAGCCGATGAGCAGCGCAATGCCAAGGACCGTGCCGGGCACGATGTAGGGGATCATCGAGAGGACGTCCACCACGTTGGTCAGGGCATTGCGGCGGCGCACCACCAGATAAGCGATGAGAACAGCCAGCAGCACGATGACGACCAGTGCCAGCAGGGGGATGATGATGGTATTCTGAATGCTGCGACCCAGCTTACCGATGGCGGTCTGGTAGCTCTGCAGCGAGTAGCCGTCCACAAAGATTTTACCCTGCGTGTTCTTGAACGAGGTGTAGATGACGTAGGCCTGCGGCATGATGGCGATGCCACTACAAGGTAGACGACCAGATGTACCAGAGCGTTGATGCCCTTGCGGGCCTCCCGCTCCTCCACGGGGTGCATACTGTTCAGAGCGAAGGCGTTCTTGTTGGAAACGTACTTCTGGACGAGGAACACCAGCGTGGTGACGACAATAGCGATGACGGCGATAGCGGCTGCAAAGCCGTCGCTGCCGCCCACCTCGTTGATGAACTCGGTGTAAAGGACAACAGAAGGTACGGTAGCCCTCACCGATCAGCATCGGGGTGCCGAAGTCTGCAAAGGATCGCATGAACACCAGCAGAGCCGCAGCCAGCAGGGTGGGCATGATCAGGGGCACGACCACTTTGAAGAAGCAGGCAATGCCAGAGCATCCGAGGTTTTCAGCCGCCTCGATGAGGGAGTTGTCGATGTTCTTCAGTGCACCCTTGGCGTAGAGGAACACCAGCGGGAACAGCTGGAGCGTCATGACCAGCACGATGCCGCCGAAGCCGTAGATGTCCGGGATGGCGATGCCGAGGTTTTTGAAGAAGGCGGTGATGACACCGCTGCGACCCAGCAGCAGGATCCATGAGTAGGCACCGATGAAGGGAGCCGACATAGATGCCACCACAATGAGGATATTCAGCACCGACTTGCCTTTGATCTTAAAGATCGTGAACAGGTATGCCAGTGGGGTGCCAATGGCGATGGAGAGCACCGTCGCTGTGATGGATACCTTGAAGCTGTTGATCAGGGTATCGAAATAGTAGCTCTTGGAAAAGAACTTCGTGAAATAAGCCAGCGTGAAGCTGCCGGTGTCGGGGTCCAGCACAGACTGGCGGATCAGGTATGCCATCGGGTAAAGCAGGAACAGTGCATAGAGTGCGATGGTCCCCAGCGTAATGGCTCCCCAGACATCAAGACGGAACTTATTATTGTTTTTCATAAGCATCGCTCCTGATGAGATTGGTACCGCCGTCCTTGGTAAAGACGTTGATCTTCTCTTTCTTGACCTTCAGCAGCACCTTCTCGCCCTTCTTGAGACCCTCGCCAATGGAGGACTCCTCTACGATCTCCACCGAGTCGCCCTGATCGGTGTCAATGGTGTAGTGGGTGTTGAGACCGAGGTAGGTGCATTCCTGCACGGTTCCGTGGATGCCATCGGTGCCGTCCTTGCAGATAATGAACTCCTCCGGGCGGATGGAACAGCGCACATCCTGCTCGGCAGCCTTGTCCAGAGCGTCGATGTGCTCATGGTAACCGTCGGCAAAGGTGATGATGCCGTCCTTGACGTGGGCATTCACGATGTTGGTGCGACCGATAAAGGTGGCAACAAAGACATTCTTCGGGCGCTGGTAGATGTCGCGGGGAGTGCCAACGTGCTGGATGACACCGTCCTTCATAACGGCGATACGGTCGCTGATGGCCATTGCCTCTTCCTGATCGTGGGTGACATACACGGTGGTGATGCCAACGCTCTTCTGGGTGTGGCGGATGACGCTGCGCATCTCGACACGGAGCTTTGCGTCCAGATTGGAAAGCGGCTCGTCCATCAGCAGCACATCCGGCGAGATAACCAGTGCGCGAGCCAGTGCGATACGCTGCTGCTGACCGCCGGAAAGTTGGTTGGGCATACGGTCGGCATACTGCATGATCTGCATCAGGTTCAGAAACTCATCCGTCCGCTTCTTGATCTCGGCCTTGTCCACCTTGCGGTTTTTCAGACCGAATGCCACATTGTCCCGGACGGAGAGGTTCGGGAAGATGGCATAGTTCTGGAACACCATGCCGATGTTGCGCTTGCTGGGGTCCATATCGTTGATGCGCTTCTCGTTGAAGAAGATGTCGCCGCCCTCAATGGAGTTGAAGCCTGCGATCATACGGAGAAGAGTGGTCTTGCCGCAGCCGGAGGGACCCAGCAGGGTGAACAGCTCACCATCTCCGATCTCCAGATTCAGGTCCGGGATGACCGTATTATTCCCGTAGCGCTTTACTGCGTCTTTGACTGATATTCTGCTCATACTAGCCTCCTGCTGCCCTTTGAATTACTTGCTCTGCAGATCAGTGAAGATCTCAGTGTACTTGTCCACCAGCTCCGACTTGTGGGCGCTGACGTAGGGAATGTCCTCTTCGATGACATTGATGTCTGCCATCGGGGTCATGGCATCGTTGGTGGCAGCATCCTTCATAACAGGACGGTTGGTCAGGGTGCTGCCCCAGATGTTCTGGACTTCCTCACTCAGGATGAAGTCAATGAACAGCTTGGCATTGTCCATGTTCTTTGCGCCCTTGATGATGGTGGCGGAAGCAGGAAGGAAGACAGTACCTTCCTTCATGTAAACGATCTTGACAGGTGCGCCGTCCAGAACCAGCTGAGCACAGGGATCCTCATAGGACAGACCCACCACATACTCGCCATCGGCAACTCCCTTGTAAACGCCGCTGGAGCTTTCGCAGATCTTGCCGTCCACATTCTCAAACAGGTCGTGGACGTACTGCCATGCCTTATCGTCCTCGTAGCCGCCCATTGCAAGCAGCATATTGGTCAGGTGTGCGAAAGCGGAAGAGGAGTTGGCGGGGTCGGCAGTGGCGATTTTGCCCTTCAGAGCCGGGTTCAGCAGATCTTCGTAGCCCTCGATCTTGATGTCACCGATGAGGTCGGTGTTGACGATGAGGACGCTGCCGTCCAGCACATTGCCGGTGATGAAGCCGCACTTGTTCTTGTAGGCGTCGATGACGTTTGCATCGTTGGCGGAAACATACGGCTCCCACAGGTCCTCGTTGGTGTACATCTGCGACCAGGAGCCGCCGAACAGGACATCTGCGTAGGGATCGTTCTTTTCGGACTGGATACGCTTGACCAGTTCGCCGGTGCGGCCTGAATCAGCTCGACATTGACGCCGTATTTTTCCTCAAACAGAGGAATGGTGGCGTTCAGCAGGCCTCAGAGTTGGGCGATAGATCACGAGGTCGCCGCCGCCCTGTGCAGCAGAACCAGAAGCGGCAGTGGAAGCAGCGGTAGAACCGGCAGAAGAGGTGCTGGCGGAGGAGCCGCCGCAAGCGCTCAGAGCAGCAGAAGCTGCGATAACACCGGTAGCCATCAGGAACGAACGACGAGAAATCTTTTTCATAGTAAAAACCTCCATTTTTTACCTGAAACCTTTCGATAGTCCCATTTTAATGCTTCTAGCACAAAAATAATACTCAAATTGCAGAACAAATGGAAAAATACCGAACAATGGCTGTTCGGTATTTTTTCCTAGACACTTATTTCAAGGTGCTCTGGTACTCCCGCACCGAGCAGCCTATGTATTTTTTGAAAACGTGGTATAATAAAAACAGACGAACCCCGAACCCTTGATTTTTTCAGGGGTTCGGGGTTTTCTTGTTACTAATGTGTGCATAGTTCAGCGTTCAGCGGCCTAAAATGTTCACCGGTTTGAACCCTATGGAATCAGTTCCACGGTGGCCTTCAGTTCGTCCAAAGTCTTGTGATTATAGACCCGGTTTCCCGTGTCCTTGGACACATGACCCATGAGCAAATCAATACATTTCCGGTTGGCTCCGGCGCTATCCAATTTGGTTTCAAAGGTGTGGCGGCATTCGTGCGGGGTATGATTCAGCTTCAGGGCCTTCATAATATCCGCCCAAAATATCCGGTATTGAGTTTGATTGCAAATCTTCCCATTGTAGCTGATCAGCCGGGGGCCACCTTCGGCAAGCCGCCGTTCAATCAAGGGCCTGATCTTTGGATGGATGGGAACAATGCGGTTCTTACCGGCTTTCGTTTTGGTGCCGCCCTTCATTGTGCCTTCCTTCAAGTCTATATCTTCAGGTTTCAGGTTCAAAAATTCAGAGATACGCCACCCGGAATATAGCAAGATCAAAACCGTATCAACCCAAGGATCAGACTGATGTTCCCACACCGTTTTGATTTCATCGTTGGTGAACGGAAGGCGGCTGGTGGGCGGTATTGGATCAGAAGTCAGAAGTTCGGAGAAGCACCGGTTTATTATATCCATTTCAAGGGCGAACCGGTCAAGGTGGCCCCACAGGTTCTTGATGGCCGCTTGGGTGCTATACCCTTTCCCACAACCATCAATGGTTTCTTGCATTTGGTAGGATCGCAGTTGCTTGTAAGGTTTGTTCACATACGCTGAACAATGCTTGAACGCTGAACAGAGGGAAGAACGATTGGATTCACCCAGCTTCGGGGCCTTCTTTTCTTTCCAGAGGTCAAAAAGCTGTTGAAGGGTGATCTTGGCCCGGTCAACATCCCAAGGATCACGGTTGTATTCAGCAAGCATGATGTTCCCGGCTTCACGGGTTTCAGCATAGCCGATAATGTCATAGATGGGATGGCCTTTGTCATTCCAACCTATGGTTTTCTTCACAATGTATGGGCGGCGGCGTTGGCCTGATAGCTTTGCAACCGTTCCATACCCGTTTGGATTTCGCATTATATCACCTGAACTTTCAAAATTGGGTATGGCAAAGCTAAACCCCATGTGATATAATGTTCAAAGGCGTTTGAAACATTAACTTCAAAAGGGTTTGTTTCGCCTGACCGCTTCCGGTGTGCAAGACCGGGGGCGGTCATTTTTTTTGTATCTGTTCCGTATCTGTTCCATCAAAAAGCCTTGAACTTTGGAGGTTTTGAGGAACGGAACAGATGGTACAGATGCTATATTACTTCAAAGAATAGAGAAAAAAATATAAAAGAAAAAGAGTATATAGGGAACCGGCGTTTTATCTGTACCATCTGTTCCAAAGCCTTGATTTTCCTGTGTTTTCAGGGATTGGACGGCGGAACGGATGTGGACAGATCGAGTTTGGCAAGTTCGCCTTTGACCTGTTCCAGAACTTCAGGATATTCAGAATCAGGGTTCATGGAATATTGATCTTCGTATTCTTTCAGGGTGTTCAGATACCGGTTCCAATGGGTGGCTTTGGCCTTTGCGGTTTTCAGTTCATCAATCTTGGCTTTCTGATCAGAATAGGAATCTAACAAAACCCGTTCTTTCTGACTATCAGCCGCCTTGAAGAAAGAAGCTGGAAGATCAGATGTGTAAGGGATGATCCGGCCTTGGCCGCTTGATCCACCGTCAGGGCTATTTGCATACCATATTCATAGCGGGAAAAGAATGTTTCAAGGTTCTTCGTCTTTTCAAAGATGTTCAAACAATCTTGAACAATCCGCACATGGTTTTTGGCTTCTGCTACGGTGTAGGCCCCCGGCATGGATTTAATAGCCCGTTCCGGGTTCAGATTGGAATGAACCTGAACGGCGGGTTCTGTTTTGGGTGGGGCCTTCTGTTTTGGCTTTCTTTTTCGCAGAAGTAGGAACAGGAAGAACCCCATAATGACATCCATTATGATGAACACGGGGCGGAGTTCTGGCGCTTCTGTAAAAAACATGATTGTGTAGACGATAAACCCGAAACTGAAAAAGAAGATTCCAAAGCCTTTCAAGAACTTCTTCACCGAATCACCTTCTATCTAATATCGCTTTGGAAGGCTACGGCTTTTCCAAGAATTCTGATATGGTTCAGTTCTTCACCGGTATAAATCAAATCTTCATATTTAGAGTTTTCGGCCTTCAGAATCAGCAAGTTCTTTTCAGGATAATAGTTCACCCGCTTCAAAGTAGCTTCATCATCAATGATAACGGCGGCAATTTCACCATCATCAACCATATCCTGTTGCTGGATGAACACAATATCACCATCATAGATTCTGGCCCCAATCATGGAATCACCCCTTGCCCGTAAGCAAAAGTCAGCCTGAATACCGGCCCCAGCTTCCACATATAGTTCCTTTTCTTCGTTGGCAACAATGGGTTTGCCACAAGCAATATCCCCCAACAGCGGGAAACGCTTGGTTTCAATGGGAAAAAGATTATCAAAGAACTTCAGTTTTTCAGCGTCAAGTTTCTGATTTGGTTCATTCCATCCCATGATATAGGCCGGTGTAGTATCTAATGCGTCAGCAATAGCCTTGATTTTAGATTGAGTAAGGTTACGCTGATCAAGTTCAATCTTATTTATTGAAGAACGGGATTTGTACCCTAATCTTTTACCAAGTTCATCTTGGGATAAACCAAGTTCTTCCCGGCGATTGCGAATTCTGCTTCCTATTGTGGACAAGTGAATGACCCCCTTTCTGTTACTAATTATACGGCGCTGTTGGCGGCTTGTCAACATATTTTTAGCTTTTTCAAAAAAGATGTTGACATTCTTCCTACATCGTGGTAGTATGTGAGTGTAGACAAGATGCCTACCGATTTTGAAGAAAGGGGTGATTGCCGTATGACCAACACAGAGCTGTTGCGTGAGAAGATCGACCAGTCCGGTTATAAACTTCGGTTTATTGCAAGAAGATTGGAATTACCTATCAGGGCCTTTTGAATAAGATCAATAACCGTAGTGAATTTCGGGCCAATGAGATTCAGGCTTTGTATGATCTTCTTGGCCTGACGGAAGAAGAACGAGTGGCGATTTTTTTTGCCTGTTAAGTAGGCAAAAGTCTACAAATGGAGTAAGAACTATGAATGAAGTCAGTTTGAAACCGGTCATTGATGAACTTGAAACCTTGTTTTCAAAGTTCAACAAAGCCTTCTTTGAAGGGAAGCTGGAAAGCCTGTGATCACCGTTTCCCCGGATCATACCCGTGGGGCCTATGGGTGGTGTACCGGTTGGAAGGCGTGGCAAGACGGCACCAAGGAAGGCGGCTATTACGAAATCAACCTGTGCGCCGAATACCTGAACCGCCCCTTTGAAGAAACCTGTGGAACCTTGCTTCACGAAATGGTTCACCTTCAGAACCTTCAGGACAATGTTCAAGACACTTCCCGTTCTGGTTCCTACCACAACCGGAAGTTCAAGGAAACCGCTGAAGCCCACGGGCTGACCGTGGAGAAAGGCGAAAAGTACGGATGCACAAAACCACCCTGAACCCGCAAGCTGAAGCCTTCGTGAAATCCCTTGGCAAATCCGGGTTCTGTCTGGTTCGGCCCCGTACCAATCCGCTGAAGGGTTCCCGAAAGGGGGGGGGATCAAGTTCCCGTAAGTATGTTTGCCCCTGTTGCGGAACCATCATCCGGGCCACCAAGGAAGTTCATGTTCTCTGTGGGGAATGTGAAGTGGCCTTTGAAGAACAGGAGTGATAACCAATGAATGAAATAAACCCGAAACCCGAATATTGGGTTCTATCCCTTTCGGGTGGTAAGGATTCCACCGCCCTTGGCCTTGAATGGCTGGCCCGACACAAGGCCGATCCTGTCACATATCCCCTTCATGAAGTGGTGTACTGTGACACATGGATGGAGTTCCCGGCCATGATGGAGCATATCAACCAGCTTGAAAAAATCTTCATGGATGCGGGAATCAAGTTCACACGGGTTCAAAATCCAAAATCTTTTGATTGGTTTATGTTTGAATACCAACCAAGCGCCACAACCCTGAATTGCAAGATAAAAAAGGTCAAAGCTGGCCGGGGCCGCAAGCCCGTTGGTGTACTGCTGAATTGAAAACCAGAATCATCAATAGGTATCTCGCCCATCTTCGTGAAGAATACACCGTTATTCAGTTGATTGGCCTTGCGGCTGATGAAGAATACCGGTTGGAACGGGAACACAATCAGAACCCCGAACACCGTCACCCATTGGCGGAATGGGGTTGGACGGAAGCCGATTGTTTGAAATACTGCTATTCCCACGGTTTTGATTGGGGTGGCTTGTATGAGATTTTCCACCGGGTTTCCTGTTGGTGCTGTCCGTTGCAGAGCCTTGAAGAATTACGGAACTTGCGAAAACATTTTCCCGATCTGTGGGCAAAGCTGTTGGACATGGAACACCGGACTTGGCGAACCTTCCGGGCTGATTATTCAGTTGATCAACTGGAAATCCGCTTTGCTTTTGAAGAAGAACGGCTTGCCGCTGGCCTTCCGATCAACCGAACCCGTGAATTTATGACCGAACTTCGGAAACGGCTTGCCGAATCTGAAATTAAAAAATGAAAGGAGTACGCACAATGACCACCTTTGCAGAGCGTTTGAAAAACGCTATGGAACAGGCCAACATGAGCCAATCCGCCCTGTCTGAACAGGCCGGGGCTCCAAGGCCGCTATCAGCCAATACCTTTCCGGGAAGAACACCCCCGGCCCTGACCGTATCAAGGCCCTTGCCGATGCCACCGGCGTTTCCTTTGATTATCTGATGGGTTATGGAGCCGCCCCGGTTGCGGAACCGCCCATCAAGAAGATCAGCGTGAAGGAAGCCGCCCGGTGCATGGGAAAATCTGATCAGTTTGTCAGAATCGGCCTTCAGCGTGGCCTTCTTCCCTTCGGGAACGCTGTTCCCGGAACCGGCGCTTGCTGGAATTACTACATCAACCCCACCAAGTTCCGTGATTATGTGGGCGCTGATCAGTTCAATTCCTTCTTCGGCCTTACGGCCTGAAAGGGGAACACCGATGGATAACACCCGTGATGAACTGTTGGATTTGATCAGGAACGCCACCAACATTGATATGATTTGCTTCTTCGCCATTATCTATGTGGTTGCGCCCGATTCCCCCCCCTATACGCCTATCGCCACCCGTGGCGAACTGAAGAAGGCAATTAAGCAGTTGCGGAGCGCCCAGCATAGCCCGGATTGCCCCGCTGAAATGTCTGAAGGCTTTGAAACGGCGATTCAGTACATCCGCCGTGAATGGCTTCACCGATGAAAGGATGGTTTATATGCTTCAGATCGGAATGATCGTTAAAATCTTGCTCGATGCGGAATACAGCGGCAAGTTCACCGGCTACATCGGCAAGGTGAAGAATTACTTTTCGCAGAACAAGAAGGTTGGCGTGGAACTTTTTCAGCAGACGAATGACGCAAGTTCCAAGGGCCTGTTTTGGTTCTCTGAATCCAAGGTGGTTGCGGCGGGTAGTCTGCTGATGCATGATGGAATATATCAAGGCCGATCTTAACGCCACCTTTGGCGTTGCAAATCACATCCGCCGTTCCCGTCAGACCGGCCTTCCGCAGATCAAGAAGGTCATTTATAGCGGCCCCAAGACAATCATTCTGTGGGCCGACAACACCAAAACCATTGTTTCCTGTGGGGAAGCGGATTCCTATGACTACTATTCCGGTTTCTGTGCCGCTGTGGTCAAGAAACTGTTCGGTTCCACCACCCACGCCAAAAAGGTTTTGGGTGATTTCATTCAGATCAATGATTAACCTGTTCCAGCACCAACAACAGGCCCTTGATGAAACCGAGGGAAAAAACCGGGTGGCCTATTACCTTGACATGGGCCTTGGGAAAACCTTTGTTGGTTCCGAAAAAGCCCTGAAGTTGAACAGCCGTGTAAATCTTCTGGTGTGTCAATGTTCAAAGGTTCAAGACTGGATTGAACACATGACAGAAAATTACGCCATGAACCATTGTTGGATGATTTATGACATGACCAAGAAAAATGAATTTGATTGGTTCATGAAGGCCGCAATGGAAGTTGATAACCCGGATCGGATTTGTGGCGTGATCAACTACGAACTGACTTTCAGGCGGAATGTGCTGAAAACCCTGACCGGCTTTACGCTGATGTTGGATGAAAGTTCCCTGATCCAGAACGAGAACGCCAAACGATCAAAGTTCATTCTTGGGCTGAAACCGGATAATGTGATCCTTCTGTCAGGCACCCCCACGGGCGGCAAGTATGAAAACCTGTGGAGCCAATGCCAACTGTTGGGGTGGAAGATTTCAAAAGAACTGTTCTGGAAGCAGTACATTCAAACGGAATGGGTTGAAACCGATGGATTTTGGCGGCAACAGATTACCGGCTATAAGAATGTTGACCGGTTGAAGATGAAGCTGGCTGAACATGGGGCCGTTTTCATGACCACCGAACAGGCCGGGATCAGCCTTCCAAAACGGAACTGGATCAAGGTCAAAACCCGCCCTTCACCCCTTTATTGGAAGTTTTGGAATGATCGCTATATTGCGATTGACAGCGCCAACCTTGGTGAATTTGAACTGGATGCGGATTTCTACGGTTCCAATGCCCATTGTGAACGGGAATTGATCGGTGATACCAGTTTGACCCGCCGCCTTTACGCCCGTCAGCTTTGCGGCCTATATAACCCGGCCCGTTATGAAGCCTTCCGGGATTTGGTGAACAGCACGGAAGATCGCTTGATTGTGTTCTATAACTTCACGGAAGAAATGGAACGCCTGAAGGGAATTGCCAAGGGCCTGAACCGGCCTGTGTCTGTTCTTTCCGGTGAAGAAAAGAACTTGGATGCTTACCGCTACCAGCACAACAGCATTACCTTCATTCAGTATCAGGCCGGTGCAATGGGCGGCAATTTCCAGCTTGCCAACAAAATCATTTACTTCAGCCTTCCCCAAGGTTCGGAATTGTGGGAGCAATCCCAAAAGCGTATTCACCGCCTTGGGCAAGAACGGCCCTGTTTCTATTACCTGATGATCTGTCCGGGAACGGTTGAAGAAGATATTCTTTCCACTTTGGAAATGAGAAAGGACTATACCGATGAACTATTCAGAAAGTATGAGCAAGCGGCAACAGCGCCGCAAAGCCCTTAACCAGCGGTTCAGGCGGATGTTCCTTGTGGCCCTTCTGATGGGCCTTGCCATGGGGTTTATATTTGGGCGCTGTTCTGCTGTCAACAGCAAGGCCCCGGATGCCCCCATTGAACCGGATCAGCTTACCGCCGTGACCCCGGATGTGACCTTGGAGCCGGTGGAACCCCCGCTGGTGGAAGAACCCGCCGAACCTGAACCGGTGCTGTTGGGCAGTTTCAGAATTACCGCCTATTGTTCCTGTGAAAAGTGTTGCGGCGAATGGGCCAAGAACCGGCCCAACGGCATTGTGTATGGTGCCGCTGGTGTGGAACTGAAAGCCGGTGTTTCCTGTGCTTCCCCGCTTCCCTTGGGAACCGTAGTGGAAGTGGAAGGCTTGGGTGAATACATCGTTCAGGATCGCCCCGCCCAATGGGTGATTGACAAATACGGTGAAAACCAGATCGACATTTATTTTGACAACCATGAAGCCGCTTCCGCCTTCGGCCTGAAGCAGTTGAATGTTTATCTGAAAGGAGAACCCGAAAAATGATCAAATGTGAAAATGCTTGCCCCCGTGGAAAATTTGATGGGTGTTGCCACAAATGCCCGGATTTCCACACTTGTCCTGATTCCTGTCAGGAAAACCCGAACGCCTGTGGTTCGGCCACCTTCGATGAAGAAACGGCCCTTCAGGAGTTCAAGAAC
>ENA-OQCN01000305-OQCN01000305.1-human-gut-metagenome-genome-assembly--contig:-NODE-305-length-26294-cov-2.160164_pt1 | contig 26294 bp, 24 predicted proteins | sample MGYA00242497_ERZ504576 | MGnify/ENA primary metagenome ERZ504576 (study PRJEB26092, sample SAMD00036296) | human gut metagenome | host: Homo sapiens | study: EMG produced TPA metagenomics assembly of... | reverse complement strand
ATCGATCGATGCTGTCTTTCTTCCTTATTATCATATGTTTCACAAAATCGTGCTGCAAAGGATGCCGGCTCATCTGCTGCATATAAATGAGACAGATCTCCAAAGGACTGCATACGAAAGCTTGCAATACCTTCTCTTCTCTCCTCTGTGTACAATGTTGTCACAGAAGACGGTGCCGCTGCTGTCCCATGCCAAAGAACAACTGGTGATATTCCAAGCAGATGACCAAGCATCACGCACTCTACACCAAAATGGCAAAACAGCACAATCGTATCCCTGTTTGAATGCTCTGCACGATAATAGCCATTCTCTCTTGTATATCCATGCTTTTTTAACAGTGAATCCAGACCATCATACACCCATGCTGATTCAGTATCTGCCTTTGCCTTTTTCATAAATGGTGTGTTCATCCACTGATCCTTATCATAATATGCTGGCTCACTTGTCCAACGAGCAGGAAGCAAATCCCAACAAACCTTATAAGTACCAGTATCCTCATCAATCGCCGGTGCCTCGAACTCACGAACCACTTAAACTCAGTCGCTGTCATACCAAGCTTCTTTAAGGTCAAGGATGCTGTATCCTTTGCACGGCCAAGCGGTGATGTATAAATATAGGTATGTTCCTTCTGCAGCTGTTTTTCCATGCGAACAGAAAGAAATTCTGCTTCTCTCCATCCTTTTTCTGTCAAAGAGTCAATCTCATAATTTGGATCGCCATGGCGAACAATAATAAGTCTCATTTTTCTTTCCTTTCTATATTTAATAGTTTCAATTTTCACTTAATTTCCACTTATTTTCACCATGATTTAGCATAACAGCAAAAATGTGACAAGTGCGAATATTGTTAACTTCGAATCATAATCTTCTCTGCTGCCGTGCAGGCATAAAGATCACCAAGTGTCTTCTGATAAAATTCCCGGTACGCTTTTGGGCATGTAATCGTCAGCTTTTCAATAGGATCTTTCATCGACATCTGTTTTTGCGTCTTATCTTTTCTTACCTGTGTCAGTGTTGCCTTTACATGTTCGCCAAATTCAAGATACTCTGTCTGTGTCGTTTTCGTTTGCCAAATAGTCTGATGCAGCGAAATCTCTTTTTCGTATTGACGATAATATTCCTGAAAGATATAGTCTGTCATATACGGTGTATAAATCGCATACAGCTTAAGGATTCCAAGAAGACTGTAATACAGCGCAGTCTGACCAGATCTGCAATTTTCTTCTCCATGCTTTTGTGGCTGATAAAGGCGTTCTTTTGCAATTTCAATATAAAAATCGCAGAAATCGCTCCAAAAAAGCTCATCAATTTCATGGCGTGCCTGTCCGATCTCAAATTCGTTTAGAAGCTGTGCTGCGCGAATCGTTGTCTCATTTACGCGTTCCATGATCCATCGATCTATCGGAAGCATTTTTTCTTCCTTCATCGCATTCTCTGGTGTAAACTCATTCAGCTGAAGTATTGCAAATTTAGATGCATTGTACAGCTTATTTAAAAAACGCTTTGAAATTTTTAGTTCTTCCTCGCTGAAAAATGTATCTGTTCCTAGCTTGCTGTTTGCCGCCCAGTAGCGCATCGCATCCGCAGAATGTTTTTCTATCAGCATCATCGGTGAATTGGACGCATTATTTTTTGACTTGCTAATTTTTCTCCCGGCTTTGCCAAGACAAAACCACTAATCATTATATCTTTCCACGGAACCTGTCCTGTATGATACAGACTCTTTACGATAGTATAGAATGCCCATGTACGAATGATCTCATGTGCCTGACTTCGCATTCCCATTGGAAAAATCTCATCTGAAATGTCGTCAGTCTCTTTATAGTGTGCATTGATTAATGGTGTTACTGACGATGTTGCCCATGTATCAAACACAGCCGTCTCTGGAATAAACTCATTACAGCCGCACGTACATGCTTTTAATGGACTCTGCTCAAGCGGATTTACTGGCAGTTGGCTCTCCTCTGCAAAAATCGGTTTGCCACACTTTTTGCAGTACCATACTGGAAATGGAACACCAAAATAACGCTGTCTTGAAATACACCAATCCCACTTTAAGTTTTCAACCCAAATTTTATAGCGGTTCTTCATATGCTCTGGATGCCATCGAATCTCATCTGCTGCCTTTAAAAAACGGTCCTTCTCTGAGAGAACATCAATATACCACTGTTTTGACATAATGAACTCAACCTCATGCTGACAGCGCTCATGAACAGCAACCATATGGCGAATCGTCTCTTGTTTTACCAAAAGATTTTGCTTCTTTAGTAATTCAATGATATACGCTCTGGCCTTTTTTACAGTCATTTTCCCTATAAAATCAATCTTCTCGCTGATTGTTCCATCTGCAAGAATCACTTCCTTAGATGTTAACTTATGCTTCTGATACCACTCAACGTCGGCTGAATCACCAAATGATGCACACATAACTACGCCAGTTCCCTTGTCCATCGATACAGTATCATCTGCAAGAATTGGAATTTCAAAATCATATAACGGAACTATTGCTTTCTGACCGATAAATTTCTTATATCGCGTATCATCTGGATGAACAAAAATGCAGGCGCATCCAGCAAGCAGTTCTGGTCTTGTTGTCGCAATCAAGAGATTGCCAATAGGTGTAGTAAAATTCAGATAGTTAAATACCGTCTCACACTCTTTTGTCTCAAGCTCGGCCTGTGCAATTGAAGTTTGGCATTCAGTACACCACAGTACTGGAGATGTCTTCATGTAGGCTTTTTTCTTCTTTGCCAGCTCAATAAAAGAGCGCTGTGAAATTCTTTGTGCCCGATCTGATACTGTCTGATACTGCAAATTCCAGTCTACACTAAAACCCAGACGACTCCACAGTTCTTTAAACTCGCCCTCATAAGTTCCTATCGTTTTCATACACTTTGCCCGAAATTCACTTCGAGGCATCTGATTTGCCCGAATTTTTTCATCGCGCTCAACTAAGCGCTCTGTCGGCAGTCCATTATCATCAAAACCAAATGGATAAAATACATCGTATCCCTGCATCCTCTTAAAGCGCGCAATCATCTCTGCCTGTGTATAGGAAAATACATGACCAATATGAAGCTTTCCGCTTACAGTCGGTGGCGGCGTATCAATTGAAAAGATTTTTCTCTCTTTTCCATTCTGATAGCGATAGATATCATTATCCTGCCACATTTTCTCCAATGCTTTCTCTGCCTTTTGAAAATCATACTTTTTTTCCATTACAGATTCCTCCTGAATATAAAGATTATCCAACACAGACAAAAAAAAACGCCTGAGCCAAAACGCCCCAGGGGCGAAACATACATGTCCGTGGTACCACCTAGATTCAGAAATACTTCTGCACTCAATACAATACGGGAATTTATTTTTAATTCCGATATTGCTTCCCTTGGTAACGGTGGGAATCTCCGTTGGAGTCTACTAAAGCTGTAAAAATATACCTGTTCGATCCAAAGCTCAAAGGCTACTTCCATGCGTCCTTCACGAAATTTTTCACCAACCAATTTCTCTCTGTCCATCCGGAAACTGCATGTACTCCTCCTCGTCAATGCTTTTTGTCTGTAATTGTTACGCACAGTATATCACAAAAATATGCAATGTCAAGCTTTTTATTATTTTTATTTATCCCAACGTCTGCACAACTTTTCAATATCTTCTGTGAAACGGCGAATATCTTTATTGGCACCTTCTCTGTATTTTTTTACAATAGCTAGAAGCTGCTGTGCTGCATCAAACAGTTTTCGATATACATCACTCATCCGGCCTTCTCTTGGCTGATAATCTTTCTTAACATACTCTCTTGTTCCTTCACGAATTTTTTGATCTGACAGCAAATCCCACGATTCTCCTGTGTATGGTGCCGTTGCATTAATCCCATAGGTAGTTGTCAAAAGAGATGCAAATGAATCTGTGACAGTATCCTCTCCATGAACAACAAATACATGTGTTGGCTTAGGTGCAATATGGCTTACCCAGCGTACAAGTCCTTCTCTATCTGCGTGGCCGCTGATTCCCGTCATGCGTGCAATTCGTGCCTTTACACAAATTTCTTCTCCAAAAAGTCTTATATTTTTTGCACCGCCTAACAGCACGCAGCCAAGGCTTCCCTCTGCCTGATAACCAGCAAATAAAATGGTGCATTCTGGTCGCCAAAGATTATGTTTTTAAATGATGACGGATTCGTCCGGCATCGCACATGCCAGATGCTGAGAGAATGACCTTGGGTTTTGGATCTTCATTGATAGCACGTGATTCCTCTACGCTGACGGACAATCGAAGTCCCGGAAAGCGAATCGGATTAATTCCCTGACGCACAAGTGCCATGGCTTCCTCATCAAAGCATTCCTGTGTATTTGTCATAAAAATATTTGTAGCCTCCACAGCAAGCGGACTATCCACAAAGACTTCTGTATGTTCAAATTCTGGCAGTTCATGATCTACCTTAAGCTGCCTTAAAAAATATAATATTTCCTGTGTACGTCCAACTGCAAAACAAGGGATCACTAAATTTCCGCCGGCAGCAAGTGTCTCCTTTAAAATTTGCTTTAACTCACTTTTACAGTCTAAAAGAGAAATGCCCTGATCATGACTTCTATTTCCATACGTTGATTCCATAACAACATAATCGGCATCGTCCACATATGATGGATCTTTAATCAATGGCTGATTCGTATTTCCAATATCACCGGAGAACACAATTTTCTTTGTATGTCCTTCTTCTGTCAACCATACCTCAATAGACGCTGAGCCAAGCAAATGGCCAACATCTCTCATCCTTATTTGAATGCCTGGTGCAATATCAATCTTTTTTTCATATTCACATGGAACAAAATATGTCAGCACATTTTCTGCATCCTCAATAGTATAGACAGGAACCACCCGGCTCTGCATCACTTCTCTTATTTTTTTCTGTTTTCCACTCTGCTTCAGACTCCTGAATATGAGCGCTATCCTTCAACATGATTCGACATAGCTGCGTCGTTGCCTTTGTTGCAAAAATACTTCCACGAAAACCATTTTTATAAAGATACGGCAGCATTCCAGAGTGATCAATATGCGCATGCGTCAGAAAAACATAATCAATCTGGGAAATTGGAAACGGCAGTTCTTCATTCACATAAATATCACGTCCCTGCTCCATGCCACAATCAACAATAATCTTCTTATTACATGCCTCCAGACAATGACAGCTTCCTGTCACTTCATGAGCAGCTCCATTAAATGTTAATTTCATAGCAAAACCCTCCTTTTTCAGTTTTTCTTATACTTCTATATATATTATACTATTTCTATCTCTATAAATCCAGACTATTTTCTTACAATTATATTTCATGATTTTGTATAAGAGCCATTTCCTTACGATACGAAGATGGAGTCATTCCCGTTATTTTTAGAAATGTGCGGTTAAAATAACTTATGCTGTTAAAGCCACATAATGACGCTACCTCACTGATTTTTTTGGAAGATCTGGCAAGCATCTGGCTGCTGTTTAACACTCTGCATCTGTTTAGATAACAAAATGGTGTCATTCCTGTCCATGCCTGAAACAATCTGCAAAATTGACCTCTGCTTAGATGAACCAGACTGGCAAGTTCTTCAAGCGTTAAATCTTCCATGTAATGTGTCTCAATATATGACACTGATTTTTGCAGATATTCAAGCTGCGGCCTTCTTTTTTGCATCTGGAATAAAATGAACTTTAATGATGATCATACAATTTTTGCCAGATCATTAAAAACGTTCCCTGAATCAAAGTTCCTTTGCTGCAATTTTCTCCTCATCCATAGAAAATATAAATTTCAGCTGCGTTAATATTTCCTTATGCCAATTTTTTTCTGACGTAAATGTTACGGCATACTTCCATGATCCACTGCAAACAGGATACATATATTTTTGAAAGCATTCTGAGTTATGCGGTGAAATAAGCCATAGCGGATCAGCTACTGCGGCATGAAATAAAACAGTCCCTTTAGTTCTTGCCCAATGCATAAGCTTTGGAGGCACGAAAATACCATCTCCTTTCTTTAAAAGAAATGCATGATTTCAATAAAAAACTCTACTTCTCCTTCCTCCACATAGAAAACTCCAGTTCTGGATGCCAGTGAAGATAAGTGCTGGGAAGTTTTTTCTGGCAGCGCTGCTACACCATCTGTTTCTGTAGGAATTTCTATTTTTGTTGTATGAACAGACACTGGAACAAAATGAGATTTGTGAGGTACTGTTTCTCTATATTGATCTTTTTTCTGTGTACTCATTTTCACGCCCCTTTCTTTTCTATATCGTAACACATTTTAAAAAAAATGCGCAATATAGTGCTACTTTTTGATACCATTTTTCAAGTATTTCTTTTTATTTTTTGTATGATAAAGCTATCAAATGATGTCAATACAAGATGATAATTGACAGAAAGGTGGATTATGAATACTATGCATCAAGAGGCAATGCCCTTATTTACGAAAATGATGGAGAACTTTTACGTATTGAACCTTGGGGCAAGAATAGTCTGCGTGTTCGCTCTGTTATGCAGGGTCCAATCTGTGATACTGACTATGCACTTATTGAGCTGAATGAAGCTGATAAAGCAATTGTAACATCGATTTCAGTATCCGAATATGAAGCAAGTATTACAAACGGAAAAATAACAGCACGCATTGAAGTAAGCAACTGGAATCACAAATGTGTCATTTCCTACTACAACCAGAACAAAAAGCTGCTGCTTAAAGAAACAGGCGACGGCGGTGCTCTCAATAAAGACAGCAGACGCTTCCACGGAATTATTGGCGGTGCTTACAACCTGCATGTTTCCTTCGCATCTGCTCAAAATGAAAAGCTGTTTGGAATGGGTCAGTATCAGCAGGATGATCTTGACTTAAAATATACCACACTTGAACTTGCACACAGAAATTCTCAGGCAAGTGTTCCTTTCGTTCTTTCCAGTCTTGGCTATGGCTTCTTATGGCATAACCCAGCTATTGGTCAGGTTACATTTGGAAAAAATGTGACAGACTGGTATGCAGCAAGCACCAAGCAGATGGATTATTGGATTACAGCCGGAGATACCCCTGATGAAATTGAGCAGGCATATGGACGAGCTGTTGGAACTACACCAATGATGCCAGAATATGGACTTGGCTTTTGGCAGTGCAAGCTTCGTTATTGGAACCAGGAGCAGCTTCTTTCTGTTGCCAGAAAATACCATGAGAAAAAAATCCCAGTCGATGTGATTGTATGTGATTTCTTCCACTGGCCAAAAATGGGCGATTTCCGATTTGAAGAAGAATTTTTCCCAGATCCTGATGCCATGGTTAAGGAATTAAAAGAGATGGGCATGGAGCTTATGGTTTCTGTATGGCCGCAGATTGACACACAAAGTGAAAATTGCAGAAATGAAGCAAAAAGGACTCCTCGTTAAAACAGAGCACGGTGTTGAAATTTGTATGCGTTTTGGCGGTGAAAGTGTTTTCTTTGATCCTACTAATCCTGCTGCACGCCGCTATGTATGGGATAAGTGCCGTCAAAACTATTATGATAAGGGTATCCGCGTATTCTGGTTGGATGAGGCAGAGCCAGAATATCTTGGCTATGATTATGATAATTATCGCTATTATCTTGGCCCTGATAATCAGATTGGAAATGTTTATCCTCAGTATTTTTCCCGTACCTTCTATGAAGGTCTGAAGGAGCAGGGTGAAGAAACAGTTGTAAATCTTGTCCGCTGTGCGTGGGCCGGCAGCCAGCGCTATGGTGCACTCGTTTGGTCTGGTGATATCCACAGTGACTGGCCAACATTCCGTCGTCAGGTCAGTGCAGGATTAAATATGGGAATTGCTGGTATTCCGTGGTGGACAACTGATATCGGCGGCTTTTCAGGTGCACGTCCAGAAGATCCACGTTTCCAACAGCTTTTTGTTCGTTGGTTTGAGTGGGGAACATTTTGCCTGTTATGCGTCTGCACGGTGATCGTGACTGCGATGACAGACGTGTATTTCACGCAGATGGCCGTCCGGCACTCTTTACTGGCGGTGACAATGAAATTTGGAGCTATGGTGCAGAAAATGAAATTATTTTAACACGCTATATCTTCTTAAGAGAGCTGATGCGTCCATATACAAGAAAACTGATGGAAGAAGCTCATCTGTACGGCAAGCCTGTTATGCGTCCAATGTTTTACGATTTCCCAGAACAGGATGTTTGCTGGGAATTAAAGGAACAATATATGTTTGGACCCTCTATCCTCGTTGCACCGATTCTTTACGAGGATCAGAATGAGCGCGATGTTTATCTTCCATCTGGCAATAAATGGACATTGCTCATGAATGGTGAAGTTTACGAGGGCGGTCAGACACTTCATGTAACTGCTCCAATCGATGAAATACCTGTATTTATTCGAGAGGGCGGTCCAGATCTTGTTGATGGTTGGAAAAAAATTAGAGAAAATCACGAAATTTAACTTTTTTTTGAATTTCCCTCTATCATATTTTTGAATTTTCCTTTATAATAAGAAAGGTTAAGGAAGTCTCTTATCCCGCTTTGATCTACAAAAAAACGACTAAAGGAGAATATCATGTCAAAGAGAACAGACATCAACAAAGTTTTGATTATCGGATCTGGCCCCATTATTATTGGTCAGGCCTGCGAATTTGACTATTCCGGAACACAGGCTTGTAAGGCTCTTCGCAAGTTAGGTTATGAAATTGTCCTGGTTAACTCCAACCCGGCAACCATCATGACAGACCCGGAAATTGCCGATGTTACCTACATTGAACCGCTCAATGTACATCGTCTTGAACAGATTATCGCAAAAGAGCGTCCGGACGCACTTCTTCCAAATCTTGGCGGTCAGTCCGGTCTGAATCTTTGTTCCGAACTTGCAAAAGAGGGCATTCTGGACAAGTACAACGTTAAGGTAATCGGTGTTCAGATCGATGCCATTGAACGTGGTGAGGATCGTATTGAATTTAAAAAGTCAATGAATGAAATTGGCATTGAGATGGCGCGCAGTGAAGTTTCTTATTCCGTTGATGAGGCACTTGCAATCGCTGATAAGCTTGGCTATCCGGTTGTTCTTCGTCCTGCCTACACAATGGGAGGTGCCGGCGGTGGTCTTGTATACAACAAGGAAGAGTTAAAGACCGTTTGTGCAAGAGGTCTTCAGGCCAGTCTTGTAGGCCAGGTTCTTGTTGAGGAGTCCATTCTTGGTTGGGAAGAGCTTGAGTTAGAGGTTGTTCGTGATGAAGAAGGAAACATGATCACTGTATGTTTCATTGAAAATATTGACCCTCTTGGTGTTCATACAGGTGATTCTTTCTGTGCTGCTCCAATGCTTACCATTTCCAAGGAGCTTCAGGCGCGTCTTCAGGAGCAGGCTTACCGCATCGTTGACTCCGTACGTGTAATTGGTGGTACAAACGTGCAGTTCGCTCATGACCCTGTTAGTGATCGTATCGTTGTCATTGAGATCAATCCAAGAACTTCTCGTTCTTCCGCTCTTGCATCTAAGGCAACTGGTTTCCCGATTGCTCTTGTTTCTGCTATGCTGGCAGCCGGACTGACCTTAAAGGATATTGAATGTGGAAAATATGGCACTCTTGATAAATATGTTCCAGACGGTGACTACGTTGTTATCAAGTTTGCTCGCTGGGCATTTGAGAAGTTTAAGGGTGTTCAGGATAAGCTTGGCACACAGATGCGCGCTGTTGGTGAAGTTATGAGTATCGGAAAGACTTACAAAAGAAGCTTTCCAGAAGGCAATCCGAAGCCTTGAGATTGGCCGCTATGGTCTTGGCTTTGCAAAGGACTTCAATGCAAAGACAAAGGAAGATTTGTTAAAGCTCTTAATTACACCATCAAGTGAACGTCATTTCATCATGTATGAAGCACTTAGAAAAGGTGCCACTGTTGATGAAATCTTTGAGATTACAAAGGTAAAGAAGTACTTCATCGAGCAGATGAAGGAGCTTGTTGATGAAGAAGAAGCACTGCTTGCATGCAAGGGTGCGCTTCCATCTGATGCACAGCTTATCTCTGCAAAGAAGAATGGTTTCTCAGATAAATATTTAAGCCAGCTTCTTGCTGTATCTGAAGATGATGTTCGCAATCGCCGCATCGAGCTTGGCGTTGAAGAAGCTTGGGAAGGTATTCATGTAAGCGGTACAAAGGACAGCGCATACTACTACTCTACCTATAATGCACCAGATAAGAACCCAGTAAATAGCGATAAGCCAAAGATTATGATTCTTGGCGGTGGTCCAAACCGTATTGGTCAGGGTATTGAGTTCGATTATTGCTGCGTTCATGCATCTCTTGCTTTAAAGAAGCTTGGATTTGAAACTATTATTGTAAACTGTAATCCAGAAACTGTTTCTACAGACTACGATACATCTGATAAGCTGTACTTTGAGCCATTAACACTTGAAGATGTATTAAGCATCTACAAGAAGGAAAAGCCGGTTGGCGTTATCGCTCAGTTCGGTGGACAGACTCCATTAAACTTAGCTGCACAGCTTGAGAAAAATGGTGTAAAGATTCTGGGAACCTCTCCTGCAGTTATTGATCTTGCTGAGGACCGCGACCTGTTCCGTGCTATGATGGACAAGTTAGAGATTCCAATGCCAGAGTCTGGTATGGCTACTACTGTAGATGAAGCTCTTGCAATCGCAAAAAGAATTGGTTATCCTGTTATGGTTCGTCCTTCCTACGTTCTTGGTGGACGTGGTATGGAGGTTGTTTACGATGACGAGAGCCTGACAAGCTATATGAAGGCAGCTGTTGGCGTAACACCAGACCGCCCGATTCTGATTGATCGCTTCTTAAATCATGCACTTGAGTGTGAGGCTGATGCAATCAGTGATGGTACACACGCATTCGTTCCAGCTGTAATGGAACATATTGAGCTTGCTGGTATTCACTCCGGTGACTCAGCATGTATCATTCCTTCTGTTCACATTACACCTGAAAATGTTGAAACCATTAAGGAATACACCAGAAAGATCGCTGAGGAAATGCATGTAAAGGGTCTTATGAACATGCAGTATGCAATCGAAAACGGTAAGGTTTATGTGCTTGAAGCAAATCCACGTGCATCTCGTACCGTTCCGCTTGTTTCTAAGGTATGTAATATCCGCATGGTTCCGATTGCAACTGATATCATTACCTCTGAGCTGACAGGACGTCCGTCACCAGTTCCAATGTTAAAGGAGCAGAGCATTCCTTACTATGGTGTTAAGGAAGCTGTATTCCCATTCAACATGTTCCCAGAGGTTGACCCTCTGCTCGGACCGGAGATGCGTTCTACTGGTGAGGTACTTGGTCTTTCTACCTACTATGGAGAAGCATTCTACAAGGCACAGGAAGCTACTCAGACATCTCTCCCACTTTCTGGAACTGTTCTGATTTCTGTAAACCGCAAGGACAAGGATGAAGTTGTTGAGATTGGAAAGCTCTTCCATGAGTGTGGATTTAAGATTCTGGCAACAGAAAGCACCTGCAGACTGATTAATGAAGCCGGCATTCCAGCAGAGCGTGTTAATAAGCTTCAGGAAGGCCGTCCAAATATCTTAGACCTTATCACTAATGGAAAGATTGATCTGATCGTTAACTCACCAGTTGGTAAGGACAGCGCTCACGATGACAGTTACTGCGTAAGGCAGCTATCAAGGCAAGATTCCTTACATGACTACAATCGCTGCAGCAAGAGCTACCGCAAAGGGTATCCACTATGTTCAGCAGCATTCTGATTCTGATGTAAAATCTCTTCAGGAGATTCACAGCATGATCTGCGATAAGAACTAAATTATAAAAACTAAATTTCTTCAAAAAAACCGCGGTGAGCGAAATCACCGCGGTTTTCTTTAAAATTTAATTAATTCATACTCTCTATTTCCAAGTCCAATCTTTTCTGCATGTTCCAGCGTTTCCTTCCAACGCACATTCGGATTGGAATCCATAAAATGATCATGATGATGATGCCAATCTGGTTTTGCAAGATTATCTGACAGCTGAGAGTTTGGCATTGGATCTGCCTTAAGACATGCATCTGCACATGCCTGATCTAACGCTACCGGATCAAATGATGCAAACATACCAATATTTGGCAGAATAGCTGCATCATTTTCTGAATGACAGTCGCAGTTTGGAGAAACATCCACAATCAAACTTATATGAAAATGAGGACGACCATCTACAACTGCTTTTGTATACTCTGCAATCTTGCATCCCAAAATTTCATTTGCATTATCATTTGGATTATGAATTGCATCAAATGAACAGGCACCGATACAGCGTCCGCAGCCCTTACAAATATCCTCATGAATTACAGCCTTTCCTGTATCAAAGAAAATCGCATCTGATCCACATTCCTTTGCACAGCGCTTACAGCATCTGCAAAGATCTGCATTTACAACTGGCTTTCCCTGACTGTGCTGATGCATCTTTCCTGCACGGCTTCCGCATCCCATACCGATATTTTTCAGTGCTCCTCCAAAACCTGTTGATTCATGACCTTTAAAATGCGTCAGTGAAATAAACACATCTGCATCCATAACAGCTCTTCCGATGTACGCTTCCTTGCAATATACACCGCCCTCAACAGGAACAATACAATCATCTGTACCGCGAAGACCATCTCCGATAATAACATGACATCCTGTTGTTATTTCATTAAATCCATTTCCTGCGCACAATCTAAATGCTCCAATGCATCTTTCTAGAACCAGGATACAAAGTATTGCAGTCTGTCAAAAATGGCTTTCCGCCGGCTTCCTTAACAAGATCTGCTACTGCCTTTGCATAATTAGGACGCAGATATGCAATATTTCCCAGCTCACCAAAATGCATCTTGATCGCTACAAACTTATTTTCAAGATCCATTGTTTGAAGACCTGCCTTACGGCACAATCTTTTTAGCTTTTCCGGGAGTCCAACTCCATTTGATGTTCTAAAATCAGTAAAATAAACTTTTGCCTTTTCCATGTTGTCTCCTATTCTATTTATTTAATTTGCTCTGCCAGCATTGGCATAAAAATGCCGCCCTGAACACTTCGAGCAATAAAATAGCAATACCTTCCACTATCAGTCTGATACCAGTCTGAAAATGGCACTCGTGTCTTTGTTTCCTTCAAATATGCTGCCACCGGCTGTATAAGTGCTGCTGTATTGTCCATCGCTGCACACCAAAGAATCCAGTCACTCTTTGTATAAGCTGCTCTGCTGTCAAGCGGTGTTCCATATCGATTTGCTTTCTTTTTATAATAAGCAATCTCCTTTTCATACACCTCATCCAAAAACAGTCCGCTCTTCCACAGCTTGTCCCAAATCAGGTTATATTTTAAGCTCCAGGTATCTTTTTTTCCTTCTCCAAATACAAGCTGATAATGATCGTCTGCTTTTGCGCGCTTTTCCCAGTCTGATGCCATATCTGCTGCTATCTTATGGTACTTCTTTGCCTCATCTTTTTCACCTGCCAAAGCTGCTATCTGAGCATATCCTTCGATTCCCATAATCGCTTTCACAGAAAGGTTTGTATTATGTGAAAGATGACCGGCAAAATCATCTGTACACAACTGCTCACCCGGATCTGCACCATAACGTATCAGGTATTCACGCCATTTTTTTAATGTTTCCATATATGGCAGTGCAAAGGAAGCTTTTTGCTCCATACGGCAAACCATTGCCGTCATAATAAGCATATTTCCACATTCCTCTACAGGCATCTGATCACGCAAACCATATACATTACTTTCTGACGGATACATATAGTAAGGCGGGTACACAAATTGATTGTCTGAGCGAAAACGCCCATTTTCCTCATCTGAGCGGCCATATACCTGCCCCCACGCATATGGATAGCGTCCTACATCATGAGGTGCAAAATCATACGTCCACACATCACAGTCTGCAAATCTAAAAATTGGACGCAACATTCCCTTGACGTATTCTGTATTATAGAGCATAAATAACGGCACTGACGGATAGCTTACATCAACAGTTCCAATGCAGCCATTAGAATCATTTTCTTTTGAGAGAAATTAAATTCTGATCTTCATCTGTGATCAGCTTGTGCGCTGCAATCGCATGACGATAGCTCATAACACATAAAAATGCATACTCATCGTCGCCAATCTTTTTCGCCTTCGCTTCTATCTCACAATCTATTTCTGATGCCTGCTTGTAAACCTTTTTCTGATCTGCAAAGGCGGCTGAAATTGCTTCCAGAATTGTCTTATATTTTGTTGTCCAGTACGCCTTTCTCCACTCTCCGAAATAATTGATTGATGCAAGATCATCATATGCCAGAATAAGTGTAGTCTGACCATTTAAATTTGCTGCCTGACAGCGAATTGCTTCGTTTGCTGCATCATATGTAATCGTGCTTTTATCATTGCCTGCAAGATACACATAACCCCAGTCAATTGTTGTATGATCACCGCTGCTTCCAAGCGGCTGCTGACGCATACGTCCCATAGACGCGTAGGAAAATCCCTGTTTAAAAGTTCTAGCAAAGCCTGCCACTTCGTCCTTTTCTTGGCGCACAAGATCAGCTGATACAATAAAATCAAGCTGTACATCATCCGCATTCTTTTTCTCAACCATAAAATCAATATATGTACACGGTCTTGATACAAGCAATGGATCACTCAGAATAAGCGGAGAAGTAAAACGACAGCATAATCGCACCTTATCGTTTTCAAATGTATATGTTGTCGCAGTAGCTGTCACGTCCAATGATATCTGAGGTAATATCTGGTGAAATTCCTTATCTCCCATAAAACAATATACAGTTTTATCCACAGTCAGATATCCTCGAATCTGCTGGCGCTTACCAGTCCAGTGAACAGTATCCGTATCATATAAATGGTCACTGGATGACCAGATTGAAAAATATGGATCATGCGTAACAAGCGGTATACTTGCAGCTCTTGTAACCTTCATAATAAACCTCCGTTTTTTATTTTAATTCCCTTTCTTTTATTTTATCGTAACTATTCAGAACCCCATTCGCAAAATCGCATCTTCGATGCTTCTATTTTGCTCATGTGGTTACCTCGCCATATAAAATTGCTATTCTGTCTGAATGCAAGCATTCACAGAAAGCAATTTTGCATGGCTCTGAATAGTTACCAAAAATCTTTATTTCTTACACTACTGTAAGTTTTAGGGCGGAAAATGTAAGCCAATTCAATGGCAATGCATTTTCGTTTTGTTATACTATGCCTTGTAAGAAAGAATTACAGGAGGTACTTATACCATGACAATACTTGAAGTAAATGGATTGAAAAAAATATATTCCACCCGCTTTGGCGGCAATAAGGTTGAGGCACTGAAGAATGTACAATTTCAGTGTAGAGCAGGGCGAGTATGTTGCTATTATGGGCGAATCTGGTTCAGGCAAAACAACACTTTTAAATATCCTTGCTGCTTTAGATAAACCAACTGAAGGCAATGTAATTTTAGATGGCAATAATCTGTCAAAATTGAAGGAATCTCAAATCTCAGCATTTCGCCGTGACAATCTCGGCTTTGTATTTCAGGATTTTAATCTGCTAGACACCTTCACACTTGAGGACAATATTTATCTTCCACTTGTACTTGCCGGAATACCTTACAAAAAAATGCATGATCGTTTGGTGCCAATCGCAGAACGTCTTGGTATCAGCGCATTACTTAAAAAATATCCATATGAGGTTTCAGGCGGACAAAAGCAGCGTGCCGCAGCTGCCCGCGCATTAATTACAAATCCGAAGCTTATTTTGGCTGATGAACCAACTGGTGCACTCGATTCAAAGGCATCTGATGAGCTGCTTAGTTTATTTTCAGAGATTAACCGCACCGGGCAAACAATTGTAATGGTAACGCATTCTGTCAAGGCAGCCAGCACTGCCGGACGTGTTTTATTTATTCGAGACGGCGAGGTTTTCCACCAAATTTACCGTGGAAATGATACTGATGAACAGCTGTATCAAAAAATTTCTGATACACTGACACTTCTTGCAACAGGAGGTGATCGCCGATGAAAACAGGATTTTACCCGAAGCTTGCCTTCGACGGCATAAGGAAAAATCGCAGGATGTATGTTCCATTTATTTGCACCTGTATTGGAATGGTGATGATGTTCTATATCATTTCTTATCTGCACTACAGTGATACAATTGCATCTATGAATGGCGGCCAGATCATGCGCTCTACGCTTAATCTTGGCAGCATTGTAGTAGGTATTTTTTCCTGTATTTTTCTGTTTTACACAAACTCCTTTTTAATTCGAAGACGAAAAAAGGAATTTGGTCTGTATCACATTCTTGGTATGGGAAAACTAAATATTGCACGCATTTTATTTTGGGAAACGCTTTTGACAGCAGTGATTTCTCTTGTTTTCGGCATAGGTTTTGGCATTTTATTTTCGAAGCTTGCTGAACTTGCCATGGCTCGTCTGACACACGCTCAGATTATTTATTCCATGCATATTTCACCAGACTCCATTTTATTTACACTAACTGTATTTGGCTGCATTTTTATTCTGCTGTTTTTTAATACACTCCGTCAGATTCATTTTTCAAATGCTATTACACTTGTTAAAAGCGAATCTGTCGGTGAAAAACCACCGAAGGGAAATATTCTTTTAGGTCTTCTAGGTATGATTTGTTTAGCTGCTGCCTATTATCTTGCAGTAACAGTTGCAGATCCTGTATCAGCACTTGGCATGTTTTTTATAGCAGTTATTCTGGTAATCATTGGCACCTACCTTATCATGATCGCCGGCTCTGTTTTATTCTGCAGGCTGCTTCAAAAAAATAAGCGCTATTACTATAGGGCAAATCATTTTGTGTCGATCTCCTCGATGGTCTACCGAATGAAGAGAAATGGTGCCGGACTGGCTTCGATTTGTATTCTTGCTACGATGGTACTCGTCATGCTTTCCACTACAGTAAGCTTATACTTCGGTATGGATGATGTATTATCAAATCGCTATCCGTATCAATTTAATACAACTGTTTTATATAATTCCTTCGATACAATGTCTGATGAAAATACAGCATCAATTCGCAAGCTTGCATCTGATGCTATGGATAAATATGAATGTACACCATCCAATGTTTCTGATTATCGCTCTGCCTGTTTTTACGGCTATTTAATTGATAATGACTTTGTATGCGATACTCCGTTTGACAGCCATTCTGAAACAGCAAATTACCTTGAAGGCAAAATATTTTACTTCGTTCCACTTTCAGATTACAACAAAATGATGGGCACGAATGAAACTCTTGAATCTGATGAAGCGCTGCTTTTTTCAACTCGGGACTCTGCTTATAATGAAAGCACGATTTCCTTTGAACATGGCATGAAATATACAATCAAAAAGCAAATTGACAAATTTGTTCCAGACGGCAACTCAATGGCAAATATTTCCACTACATTTGTATTAATCGTTCCAGATATTCATGCGGCAGTTGATGCCATTGCAGCATTGCCTGATAATGAAAAGTCTGTTTACTTTTATTGGCAATATAACTTTGATACCAACTTAAATCGTGATGATCAGATCTTGCTGGCAAATGATCTTTCATCCACTATCTCTGATTTTTTCACACAAAGCTATACGCAAAACACAGGCATTATGCGCTGCCAGTTTGAAAGCCGCGCTACCAATTATGAGGGTTTCTTCGCTGATTTTGGTGGGTTGTTCTATCTGGCAATTGTCCTTAGCATTGTCTTCTTGCTAGCTGCTGTATTGATTATCTATTACAAGCAGATTTCAGAAGGCTATGAAGATCAGGCACGTTTTGATATTATGCAAAAGGTAGGCATGACAAAAAAAGAAATTCGAAAAAGTATCAACTCCCAGCTTTTGACTGTCTTTTTCCTGCCTCTTGTCGGTGCCGGTACTCATTTGATCTTTGCCTTTCCGATGATTAGAAAAATCCTGCTGCTGTTTAATTTAACAAATCTGCATCTATATACAATTGTTACGCTAATCAGCTTTGGAGCATTTGCGATCTTCTACACAATTGTGTACCGCATCACATCAAATGCATATTATCATATTGTAAGTGGTGCCTCTGACAGCAGATAATCTTGACTTTCTCACAAAAAATGTGTATTCTCTTCTTAAATTAGTGTAAGAAAGGAAGGAAAATTTTATGGGTTGCCTTGGAAATATTATATGGATGCTCTGCGGAGGTCTTGTCAGTGCACTAGGATATTTAATTGCCGGATGTATCTGGTGCATCACCATTGTGGGAATCCCGGTTGGCATGCAATGCTTTAAGTTAGCCGGCCTGGCACTTTTTCCGTTTGGAAAGGATGTTACATACGGTGGTGGACTTGGAAGCTTTTTACTAAATATCATCTGGGCCATTTTCTTTGGTATCCCGATTGCACTGCACTCTCTGTTATGGGGCTGCATCATGTGTATCACCATAATCGGTATTCCGTTTGGTCTGCAGCATTTTAAAATGGCAAAGCTTGCTCTGATGCCATTTGGAACAGTTGTTTATTAATTTTTTGAAAGAACCATGATTGATCAAGGCAATTTTATCATGGTTCTTTTTTGACTTTTTTCATTATTTAACATTATTTTTATACTTTTTAATTATAAATATTGTACAGTTTTTAATCTTTACTTTCTATTTTTCTAAGAGTATAATGTAGCCGAAATAAAAAAGAAAGGACTGTATCAGAAATGGCAGAAAAAACAATTTTTCCAAGAGAAGAAAAATCAGAAGCATTATTTAAAAAGATTTTATCAGATCCCTGGGCCTGTGAAAAGCTTCAGGAAACTTTCTGTAAATACCTTTTTTGCAGTGAAGATGAGGCTACACCACTCTCTGCACCCGATTTTACGCAAGCATTATTCAACGCATATGACAACAGAGATCTGTCAGCTTTTCTAATGGCAATTTGTCAGCATTCACTGTTTGACCTTTTAAGGAATTCCTATTTAATCCCATTTCGCTTTAACGCAGATGGCAAACAAAATCCAGTAATAATGACAGATGACAATGGCAACCTGCTCCCTGAATATAAAAAAAGCATTCCACCAAAAAGAATATGAACATTTTCGTGAAGTTTATAACACTCTCCCAAATAAGAAAAATCTCTATCTGGCAAAAGCTTACTGCTACACACATTCGTATGACCCGGAAATAAGCGCATCAACGCAGATTGTTCTTCAAGAGCATACAGGCATTCTTTTAATTCGTGAGCTTCCTGACACTGTAAAGCAGCAGGAAACAGAAGCTCAGGCTTACTGTGCTGTCTGGGATTTAATGACTAATCTGGAAAAAGAACTCCCAATGGCATTTGTCTTTTATGGACAGGACACGCTTACTGAACATGACAAACGCTATGATGAACTTGGTATTTTCCTTCCAAATTCACACTTCTTAAAGCATCTGGAAAAACACGTTCAAAGAGCCGAGGAAATCATTTATGCAGCAAACTAATTTTACTGATATCATGGAAAAAACCACATGGAAATTCCATGGCATGATTACACGCAAAATAATGGCAATATTTTGATCAACCAAGCCGGACTTATTGAAAAGGCATCTGTCATTGGCCGCGTTGGACTAATTATGCTATCCTGCGGAACTGGTGCTTGGCGCGTTCGTACTTCCATGAACAGGCTTTCAAAAAGTCTTGGTGTAACTTGTACGGTCGATGTCGGATTAATGTCGATTGAATTTAACTGCTTTGATGGAAAGGATTGTGTATCGCAGTCTTTAAGCATTGCCAACACAGGTGTCAATACTTCAAAGCTTTATCGAATGGAACAATTCGTTGACAGTTTTCCAAAAGAAGAGGTTCACTTAACTGGCGAAGAAATTCACAAGCGTCTTGATGAAATTGAACGAATTCATGCAATCTACTCTCCAGTTAAGCTCGGACTGGCAGCAGCTCTTGCATGCTGCGCATTCACTTTTCTTCTTGGCGGTGGACCTGTGGAAATGATTCTCGCCTTTCTCTGTGCAGGCATTGGAAATATGATCCGAACAAAGTTGATTAAACATAACTTCACACTTTTCTTAAATATAGCTGCATCCATTTCCTGCTCTTGTCTGCTTTACAGTATACTGTTAAAGCTTGCGGAGATTCTTTTCCACGTCTCTGCACTCCATGAAGCCGGTTATATTTGCTCAATTTTATTTATCATTCCAGGTTTTCCGTTTATTACAAGTGGAATTGACCTTTCAAAATTAGATTTGCGCTCTGGTCTTGAACGACTAAGCTATTCGATTATCATTGTACTAGTTGCTACGATGACTGCATGGATTATGGCATTGCTGCTGCACCTGCAGCCGTTAAATTTTACATCTCTTAATCTTGACCCAATACTTCTTTTAATTTTACGATTACTCACAAGTTTTTGCGGTGTTTTTGGGTTTTCCATCATGTTTAACAGCCCCGTTAAAATGGCTGCTATCGCTGCTGTAATGGGTGCACTCTCTAACACTCTTCGTCTTGAACTTGTTGATCTGACTGGCATGCCAACTACCGCTGCCGCTTTCATAGGTGCTTTAACAGCCGGGCTACTTGCTTCTCTTATCAAAAACTACAATGGTTATCCTCGTATATCACTGACCGTTCCTTCCATTGTCATCATGGTTCCTGGGCTTTACTTATATCGTGCTTTTTACAATTTGGGAACCATGTCTCTAGTCGATGCATTTTCATGGGGTGCTGCAGCGATTATGATTATAATTGCTCTTCCTCTCGGATTAATTTTTGCAAGAATTTTTACTGACCGCACTTTCCGATACTGTTCATGATTCATTTCTTTTTTACCTATTGCACAAGAAAAAGACAGAACCGACAATCATAGATTGATACCGGCTCTGTCTTTTACATTTATCGAAGAATAATATAAACCGCATAAACTAAATACATTGCTACCATTGCGATTCCTTCTTTTCTGCTGATCTTTTTCTTTGTCGCTGCAAAAATCCATACAACAACTGAGAATACTACTAAAATGATAATATCAATCACATTTTCGCGAATCAGGCTGACTGGATTGATTGCAGATGCAATTCCAAGGACCATTAAAATATTAAATATATTTGATCCGACTGCATTTCCTACTGCCATATCAACCTCGTTTTTGCGCGCTGCTACAACAGATGTAACCAGCTCTGGAAGTGATGTTCCAATAGAAACAATAGTAAGTCCTACAAGCGTCTGACTCATTCCAAGATCAATTGCAATGCGGCTTGCCGTATCTACAGTCAAATCTCCGCCAATTGCAATTGCAATTGCACCGCCAACGATATAAATGATGCTCTTAGGATATGACATTACCTTTAACTCTTCTGCGTCAAATTCGTCATTTGCTTCGACTTCTTTTCCCTCTGCTCTTGCCTTCATCGCACTTTTTATCATCAGTCCAATATAACCTGCAAAAAGGATAAGAAAAAGGATTCCATCAAAACGGCCAAGCGTCATGCCAGATGCATCACCGACTGCAATCATTCCAAGACCAAGCAGCAATAATGCGCAGATAATTGAAAACGGAATATCGCGCGTTACTGTCTCTCTTTGTACATAAATTGTAGAAAGAATAGAACAGACACCGATAACAAACATCAAATTGAAAATATTTGACCCGACTACATTACTGATGGCAAGTGTATTGTTATCTACTAAAGATGCAGTTACACTGACAGCTGTTTCAGGAAGTGATGTTCCCATTGCTACAATTGTTAATCCGATAATAATGGACGGCACTGCCAGCTTCTTTGCTACGCTTGAGCTTCCCTCCACAAAAAAATCCGCTCCTTTTACCAAAAGTGCAAAGCCTACTACAAGAAGCAGAATTACAACGAAAAGCGGTGCACTGTTGATGAAATCACCCATCATTTCCTCCTTTTTTATTCCGCAAGATACGTTATTAACAAATAAAAAGACCCATGTATGCGTACACTAAAAAAACGCATACATGAGTCTCATTCTTTAAGATTTGCCAGGCAAAAGCCGGGGTTGTTGACAAACCACGATTATCGCGAACTACTCCCTCACGGAATATTATTTTGTTTTTTTTGCTAACTAATTTGTTAACGCAGAATACTATACCATATACACCAAAGGAAAGTCAATCACAAATTTTAGCCATTCACCTTCAGGCTTTGCTGTAAATATTAACTTATTTTGAATTCCAAGCCATCCGGCAGATATTTCTTTGTGTTTGCAATCATCGTGCGAAGCAGCTTGTCAGCATCATCTTTGCTGCAGGTAACAAGCGGATCACGGCGAAATGCACGAAGCGTGATATCGTAATCACATGTAAGTGCAGCTTTAAGACGTCCTCGTGATTCATAATATGCGGAAGCATCAGCTGTCTGATCTCTTCTGTCAGATTTCCTGCAAATATAGGTGCGATGCTATCCCTTGAAAAGACAGCATTTGTCTCTACTACTGCTGATGCTGGAAGATTTGGAATCTGGCCTGCAGTATTTGGAATATTGACATTGCTGATCATGCGTGTCAGTCCGCACAGTGCCTTGATTAATAAAATACCTTCCTCGCCTGATGGAATTAATTCAACCTTTTCCTCACCAGATACAAGCTTTTTACTTTTTTCAAGACGCTTCTTTAAATCTTCTTTTCTCCATGCAACAGTTGTCAAACCAAACTTCCATGAAGCGACAGTTTCTGGATCTTTTAAATAAATCGGAGGCATAAACTCTGCCAGATGACGATCTCCTGCTGCTGCAATCCAGCCATATTTCTTGAACAAATCAAATTTCACACGATGTGCACAGGAAAAGGTTGAGTTCATCCAATTTTTATCTTTCTCCTCAAAACCTTCCTCAAAGTGCTTTTCTATAAAGCTGCGATATACTGGGAACAAATCAATTCCTTTATAAGATGCACTATCAAACCATGTAAAATGATTAAGACCAAGTACATTTACTATAATTTCATCTCGTTTGATATCAGTGATGCCAAGCTCACGCTCTGCAATTTGTGCCAGAAGTTTTTGTGTTCCAAATACTTCATGGCAACAGCCAAATGCTTTGATCTGCGGAAATACGTGATATAGGGTCTTTACACATAATGACATCGGGTTAGTATAGTTGATAACCCATGCCTGTGGCGCATAATCGCGAATTGCCTCTGCGATTGTAACAAACATCGGTATTGTACGCAGCGCACGTACCATTCCGCCAGGACCTGCTGTATCACCGACAGACTGATAGATACCATATTTTTCTGGCTCATGCACATCAGACTCCATCTCATCAAATGTACCTGGAAGAATTGAAATCACAACAAAGTCACTACCTGTCAGTGCCTCTTTTAGTGTATCCGCCACAATATACTTCCACTTGCCTACTGCCTCTTCTCTTTCAGATATGCCATTTCCGATAATCTCATTTGCCTTTGCCGCTTCCTTGTCAATATCGTATAAAACGATTGTTCCGCCAAGTGCTGGTTCTAATGCCAAATCGCGCATAAATGTCCATGCCCATCCTCGTGAGCCGCCTCCAATATAGGCGATTCGCAGATCTTTTACTGCATTATCCTTGTAAGTCATAGTTTTCCTGCCTTTCTTTTTTCTCTTGTCAACTCTTGTTGTACTTGCTATTATAAGAATATCTTTAATTCTTTTCTTGCTGTTTTTGGCTTTTTATTGTCAAAATACAACAATATTGACCTAATACGTAACTTACAAATAGAATCAGAAGGATCTTTTATTATGTCTGAAAAACAGAATGCATCTGATACCGTTACTGTCCTCCCTCCATCTCCCTACGGAATTTGCTTTGACTTAAAAACAGACCGTTTTCAGCTTGAGGAGGCAACGCGCAGCGGCTCTTTCGATATGAAATACCGCCACTACCATTCCACTTATGAAATTTATTATCTTTTAGAAGGCAACCGCTATCATTTCATTGACCGCAATATTTTCTTTGTTCAGCCTGGAAGTCTTGTCTTCATTGCCAAAAACAGGATTCACAAAACCTCTCCTGCAGAACAGCATTTCCATCGCCGTTTCTTAATTGAGATTGAAGAGACAGTCATGGAGCAATGGTTTACAAAAATGGCAGGCGGACGCCTATGCTCACTCTTTACAGATGAGATGAGTATTATTACACTAACTACTGCACAACAAGCTTTCTTAAACGCAAAGCTCGACGCAATAAAACAGGAAGCTTTCCAAAAAAGGGAAGCCTTCGAGGAAATGATTGAATATTTGCTTCGTGAAATTTTATTATTTTCTTTCCGCATTAAATCTGAAGGCAATGCTGCACATATTTCTGCCAAAAATCTAATCGGTTCAGAAACTGAAAAGATCCGCACAGTCAACCGTGTTGCCGGTTATCTGGCGGATCATTATCAAGAAAGCAGCTCACTTGATGAGCTTGCATCACGCTTTTTTACAAATAAATTTTATTTAACGCGCATTTTTAAACAGGTTACAGGCTTTACAATCCGCGAATACTTACATATTCAGCGAGTCCAAAAGGCACAGGAATTTCTTCGCTCTAGCCTGCTTCCCATCACCGAAATTGCATTAATGGTTGGGTTTGAAAATGTCAGCTATTTTGAGAAAATCTTTAGGCGATATTGTATGCAGTCGCCAAGAGAATATCGTGTATCACAAAAAGCAGAGTCTCATTAAATTCGTTTTTTTGGCTGCCAGTCGGCATCTACTGGTGGCCATTCTCTTTTATTTGTTACATAAATCCTGTCGATTCTAAGGCATGATTTTTTCCCAAATACAGATAAAATATGCTCTCCTTTTGCAATATCGAATGAAGCAACTGCTCTCCAATGCCAGCGCTGTTTCATACTATATGTAAAAAATCCCCCATTTTGTTGATATATCTCACCATTTAATTCATGCCCATCCAATGCCAATGCACAAAGATCTGTATCCGTATCATCGAACTTCATCAGCATCCAAAGTATATATGTTCCGCTATGACAAATCTGAATTTTATAATGCATGCCTGGTGCATCCTTTATATTGTTCCAGAAAAGTCCATATGGTTCAATCATCATTGCCAGCCCTGTTTTTCCATCAGTTTCTGCCTGTGTATGTTCCCATAAAATTGAATTATGGTTTGCATCTACTCCTGCTGTAAGAAATGCATTCTGGGAATTTTCAAGTGCATATTCTGCTTCGATTGCAAGTGTTCCATTTTGCTCACAAAAGCGGCCACTCCCAAATAATGAAACAACATCTTTGCTTCCATCTTCACTAACAATATACTTTGCTGGTGCAAGACGATCCGCTTTTTGATCACTTACTGTATACAGCCGTTCACTTTTCCAGAAATCAATATCTGCATATAACATTGGTAAGAGCAATGCTTCCTCAGATGGAGTTCCATATTCCTCACTCCAGTTTATTTTAGAAAATCCCTCAAACAGATGTTTTTTCTCTTCCTGTTTCCATGAACTGCCATCAAAAAACGGGGCTTACAAGAGGTCCCATATTACTTTTCAATTTTTCTCTTGTATAAATTACTGTTTTTGAAAATGTAAAGTACAGATCAGATGAAGCCACATGTAATGTATGCAATCCTGAATGAACATTTTTCAATGTACCTGTCAGAATCTCTCCATCGTTCATAACTGCTTTTTTCCAACTGCCCTTCCATTCATCTGTTGTCTCTGTCGTAAGCATAATTGGTTCATCTTCATCTAACCAAACTGAGACCTTGATCGCCCCACCTGGACGCAAAGTAAGAAAGCGATACAATTCCAAAATAAAATCACCACTATGCTCTACAAAAATTGAATAATCAAGTGTATTCTCTTTTGAGCATATTCATTTTCTCTGCAGGGGCAAGCTCCATTGCATTCCCGCCTTCTCGACCCAAATCACGGATTTGTCTCCAACATATCAATTCATTGTTATCTTTTTCTGATAACCATCTGCCGGAATGCACAAATAACCATCTGCCTCTGCATAATACGCTTTCTTCTGTGGATAACTTACCTGTAAAATCATTTGAACTGGAATTTCATGCATTTCACCATTTTCTCCAGCAATCTTAAGCATTGCTCTTTTTTCTTCTTTAAAACAGCTATCCTTATATTCTGGCGCAACACAAACTTCTAATGTCTTTTCTCCAGTAACTATTCCGCTTTTATCTGTAACGGAAAGCCAATGTGGGCAATCCAATTTGTATCTGATATTGCCTTTTCCCTTATTAAAAAGAATAATTTCAAAACTTGCTCTCCCATGTGCATGAAACTTAATTTCTTCTGGACAAAAGACACCTAGCTGTGCTTTTCCGATTTTAAAGCTGGTTTCCCCGCTGGAAAAAGAGCTGTTGGATGCCATCAATG
>ENA-OQCN01000304-OQCN01000304.1-human-gut-metagenome-genome-assembly--contig:-NODE-304-length-26294-cov-2.799786_pt1 | contig 26294 bp, 25 predicted proteins | sample MGYA00242497_ERZ504576 | MGnify/ENA primary metagenome ERZ504576 (study PRJEB26092, sample SAMD00036296) | human gut metagenome | host: Homo sapiens | study: EMG produced TPA metagenomics assembly of... | reverse complement strand
CCAACCGGCATCAATCTCAATAAAACGAAGCGGTATTTTCCTGCTGTGCATACAAACAAGAGAAATCGGATTTAGCTCTTTTCGATTGACTGCATTGATTTTCACAGGCAGCCCCATTTCTTTTGCCGCCTGTATCCCATCAAGTACTTCTTTTAAATTTTGCCTTCCTGCAAGAGATGCAAATTCTTCAAAATCAAGAGTATCCAGACTCACATTTAATCCGTCCAGTCCCGCGTCCTTTAATGAAGCAGCATAAGTTCTAAGTAAAACTCCATTTGTGGTCATTGTGATCGTTTCTACACCTGGAATTGCCCTAATCCCTCGAATGAGATCTGCACAGCCTTTTCGCACTAACGGCTCACCACCTGTAATTCTGACATGTGTAATGCCAATGCTGACGCCAGCCCTTACAATCTCCCAGATTTCCTCAAATGTAAGAATATTTTTCATTCCTACATCTGTAACTTCGTCTGGCATGCAATACTTACAGCGCAGATTACATCGATCTGTGATTGAAATACGCAGGTAAGTAATACTTCTTCCATATTGATCCAGCATGCTGCTTACCAGCCTTTTCCAAAACCGCAGTTAGGATAAGTACAGACTGGACAGTTTAAGCATAGTCCGCCTTCTCCCAGTAATGCCAGTTCCTCTGCCGTGATAAAATCATCCGCTAACAAGCGCGGCAATGCCAGATCAAAAATCGTTCTTTTTGCATACATAACACAGCCCGGCAGTCCCACAATCGGAATCGTTTTATCCTTATATTCATAATAAGATACTAAAAACATTGCTCCCGGAAGAACTGGTGCACCGTAAGAAACAATTCTTGCCCCAGTATTTTTGATGGCAAGCGGTGTTTTGTCATCTGGATCTACGCTCATGCCACCCGTGCATAAAACAAGCTCTGCGCCCTGTTCTATAGCACTAAGGCAGCCCTTAGTAATTGCCTCATGGTCATCATCATAAATCTCGTGGAATATCACTTCACTACCATATTCCTTTAATTTTTCTACTAGAACTGGCGTAAATTTATCCTGAATACGTCCGTGATAAACTTCACTTCCTGTTGTTAAAATCGCAGCTTTTTTTGGCTGCAACGGCTTTATTTCCAAAATAGACCCGTCATTACAAATCTCTTTTGCGCGCTCCATTTTTTCTTTTTCAATCACAAGCGGAATGATTCTCGTCCCAGCTAACTTATCACCTTTCTTTACAAAGGTGTTGCCATGACGTGTCGCAATCATCATTTCTCCCAGACTATTGACTTTCCTTAGCTTCTCGCGATCCACCTTAAAAAGGCCGTCACAATCCGCAATAAGCTCTATTTTTCCTTCTTTTACAGCAGATGGATGCATATGTTCGTTTCTGCACATCTCATAAAGAATTTGTGCTGCCTCATTTTCGTGCAGCATATGCTCATCCTTTTCCCAAATATATATATGTTCCTTTCCAACACTTAAAAGGACAGGAATATCCTCCTTTGTGATTATGTGACCCTTTCGAAATACCGCATCTTTTGTCACACCAGGAATAATCTGTGTGATATCATGGCACAATACCTGTCCCACAGCTTCTTCTGTTTTCATTAGTTTCATAATATTTTCCTTACTTTCTTTGTTTACTCTAATGCTTCGCAGATAACTTCTAAGACGCTTCCCGCAATGCATCTTGCCTTATCTGAAATCGTAAAGCAATTTGCCAATTCTTCTTTTCTTGGGTCGATATCAGCAATCTTAAAGCCTTTTGTGACTGGATAATTGTCTCGAATAAGTCCACGAAGAAGACCGTCAATAGTTGCTGTCACCTCTGTTTTTTTTATATCTGCGACGCTTTCGTTTTCTTTGTCTGATGCTTCAATTACAGCTATCACCTGACCTTTTTCTACGATATCTCCAATTTTACTCTTGTTTTTTAATATGCCGTCTGCCGGTGCATGAATGACACGCTCTGCTCCGTAACCGCCGATTATGCCCGGTATTCCAGTATTTGGATATGCACTTCCTTCACGAATCACCCGGCCCAAATTGTGACCGCGCTTTGTCTCAATTACAACATCCACATCGACACCTGCAGTAAAGCCAGGACCAAGTGCAATAGTAAGTGGTGCCATATTTTTATTAGTTCCGAGATTACGCTTTGCAAGAATCGCATCTACTACAACCTTTGGCTGCATTGAAGCAATGCTTTCTCCCGTTGGATCAACCATTACTGGTACTTTGCCGTTTTTCCATGCATCAATCATCTGTTTTTCATCTTCTACACGAACTGCCTCCACACCTTCCACACAGGCATTTTTGCTATAAACAGCCTCGCTTAATGCGACTTGTCTCCTAATGGCAGCCGGATGATCCGTTTCCAGCACCAATAAACGAAATCCACTCTTTTTTAATCTATGAATCGTTCCCGTTGCCAGATCACCAGCACCGCGCACTATAATTAGATCACTTTTTTTTCATCGGAAGTTTCCTTTCACTTTTTATAAGTCTAAAATATACTCTGCCTCCCAGTGATACCCAGCTGCCTGTAACGTTTCTAACACTTTTTCTCTTTCTTTTGGGTCAGCTTTCCAGCAAAGACCACATCCTGCGGTGATTTCCCGTGGAATCGGAATCAGTCGCCCCGGCAATTTTTGCTCTATGCCAAATTTATCAGCTGCCATTGCCTGCGTAGTACTTTCAAATGTTAAAATCCAGGTTTTCTTTTTTATTCTCATATCAGATTGACTCTCCCATTACTCAACAGCTGCGACAACTTTTTTAATAGCTTTTGCTGTTCTGTCAATTTCTTCCTCTGTATTTTTATGAGACACAGATATTCTAACTGCTCCCTGCATTTTTGTGCCCAATGTCTCGTGCATGAGCGGTGCACAATGAGCGCCTGAACGAACAGCAATTTCTTCCTCTTCAAAAAGCCAGTCTGCAACATAAGCAGAATCTTCATCTCCCATGTTAAATGAAAGAATCCCCACTCTCTGGCTGCTGTCTGGATTTCCATACAGGTGGATGTTCGGCAGATCATGAATCTGATCTTCTAATCGTTTTATAAGCGATCTTTCTTTTTTTATAATCGCTTCTGTGCCAACCTCACTCAAATAGTTCAGCGCACCGCCAAGGCCAGCAATTCCATGTACATTCAATGTGCCGGCTTCAAGGTGCTCTGGCATTGCCTTTGGATGATCATGGTCAAAGCTGTGAATACCACTTCCTCCGACCTTTAAGGGATTTATTTTTACTCCTTGCCGAACATAAAGTCCGCCTGTTCCCTGTGGTCCCATCAGCCCCTTATGTCCTGTAAAGCAAAGGACATCTATTCCCATTTTCTGCACATCAATCGTCAAAATTCCTGCTGTCTGAGAAGCATCTACAATAAGAAGGATATCTTTATGTGATATTTCTTTTTTATGCATTCCAGATCCGTGATATTTCCTGTAAGATTCGATGCATGTGTCACAATGACTGCTTTTGTATTTTCTTTTATCAGTGCCGGAAGCTTGTCGTAGTCTAATATTCCCTGTTCATCTGCAGATAAAAAGCTTACTTCTACTCCCTGCTTTTGCAGGCGATAAAGTGGACGCAGCACCGAATTATGTTCACACACTGTTGTAATCACATGATCGCCTTTTTGAAACAACCCTAAAATCGCTGTATTTAAGGCTTCGGTGGCATTTGATGTAAATGCAATGCCATCAGCACTCTCTGCGTTAAAAAGCTGTGCTAACTGCTCTCTAACCTGATAAACGCATCTTCCTGCCTGCAGCGTGGCATCATGCGCACCACGCCCAGGATTGCCCATCGTATGTAGGGCTCTAATCATTTCTTCTTCTACTTCTTTTGGCTTTTGCAGAGAAGTTGCTGCATTATCCAGATAAATCATGGTTTTATAATCCTGTTTGCTTTGCTCATTCGCTCTGCTATATCATACATATTTGTAACCTCTCCAACCTGAAGCTTTTCTGTCAGTCCATAAAAATTCAGACATGTACCACATGTGCGAATCTCCACCCCCTGTGCTTCTAGCTTTTAAGATCTTCTAATGATTCTGAGCCCTCGCACGTTAAAAATGCACCGCCGTTATAAAAAAGCATCTGATCTGGCAGCTCATCCTGCTGTGTCAACGCATAAATAAAGCCCTTTAATAACGTTGCGCCCAACTGCTCATTTGGGCCTCCCATAGTTTTAGAAGAAATAACAACAAGACTAGTCTTCTTTGTTGGTGCACATGGAATACATTCTTCTGTATTCTTTGCAGTTTCACTATCAGGTTTTTGTGTTGTTTGTCCATCTGTCTCTCCAACTGTCAGCGTTACACGATATTCCTGATCTTTTATCTTTTCAGACTCACATCCATACCCTTTTTGCTGCGCCATTTTCGTTAAATTCTGTACAGCAATTTCATTATCAACTAATACCTCTACCACACCTGCTCCATTTAATTCTTTGATTGCCTCTTTTGCCTTCACTAATGGAATCGGGCAGATATCGCCAATTGCATTTACTTCTTTTTTCATAATGTTTTTTCTCCTGTTTTTCGTTATTTTTTTCTTATAATCAATTACAAAAAATTTCTGATTTTTTTTTGTTCTGTCACTTCTCCTACGATAGCAGCTGGAAGACCCGCTATTTGCAGCTTTTCACACAAGTCATCTGCCTGTGCTTTTGGTACAGCAAACAATAAACCGCCTGACGTTTGTGGATCATACAGCACTTCTTCCATTCCAAATGATATATCCTCAAACTTCACATATCCTTCAAGATGATTTCTATTTTTTTGACCTGCTGCAGTCAATAAAAATTCTTCAGCACATTCCATTGCACCATCAAATACTGGAACCTGATCAGCATAGATTACACTCGAGAGCCTTCCATCCATCATCTCATGAAGATGACCTAAAAACCAAAGCCTGTCACATCTGTACAGGCATGTATGCAAAAATTTCTTGCAATCTCAGATGCTGTGCGGTTAAGTGTTGTCATAGAAGCAATCACCTGCTCCATGGCTCCCTCAGGTGCTTGTTTTACACGGTTTGCCGCACATATAATTCCTACACCTAGTCTTTTTGTTAAGATCAGTTTGTCTCCAGATTTTGCACCATTGTTTTTCCAGATTTTTTTCGGATTAACTACACCCGTAACTGACAATCCATATTTGACATCACTGTCAGCAATTGAATGGCCGCCGGCGAGACTTCCGCCTGCTTCCTGTACCTTCTCTGCACCGCCCTGAAGAATCTTTCCAAGTATATTTAAATCCATTGATTCAGGAAAGCAGACGATATTTAGTGCAGTTTTACATCACCGCCCATAGCATATATATCACTTAAGGCATTTGTTGCTGCTATCTGTCCAAACAGGTAAGGATCTTCCACCATAGGCGGAAAAAAATCTAGTGTCTGCACAAATGCCTGATAATCATTAAGCTTATAAACTGCCGCATCATCACTGCTGTCATAGCCTACAAGCAGATTTTCATCTTTTTGTCCTTTTGGAAGTCGTTCCAAAATATGCTCCAGCACACCAGCTCCAAGCTTTGCCGTACAGCCGCCGCTTTTACAAAATATAATTTCTTTTTCACTCATATTGGCACACTTTCTTTATTTTCTGGCACATTCAAATGCTGTTCCTAAAAGGATATCAAGTCCATGAGACAGTGAATCCAATATATAAGTAAGACTCTCCTCAACTGCCTTTGGGCTTCCCGGCAGATTCACAATAAGCGTCTGCTTACGAATAACACTAGCTCCACGGCTTAGCATGGCACGCTGTGTGATAGTCAAGCTATAGGCGCGTATTGCCTCTGCAATTCCTGGTGCATTGCGATCAGCCACAGCAAGCGTTGCCTCTGGTGTCACATCTCTTTTAGAAAAACCAGTGCCGCCTGTCGTAAGTATAAGGGCACATTGTTCTTCATCTGTTAATCGACAAAGCTCTTTTTCGATTACATTTTGATCATCTGGTAAAATGCAATATGATACCACTTCATACTTTTCTGTAGGAAGAAGTGACTTGATCTTTGGACCGCTTAAATCCTCTCGCTCGCCTTTAAAACCTTTATCACTAAGAGTTACAATTCCTACTCTATATTTTTGATTATGTTTTTTTTGTTCCATTGCAGTGCCTTTCTAATTTGCTTTTTATCGCTGCTTATTTTTCAGCTTTATAATGGACCGCTTTTGCCTCCAGATTTTTCCACTAGATGAATCCCTGATATTTCCATGCCGCGATCCATAGCTTTGCACATATCATAAATTGTCAGCAGCGCAACACTAACGCCCGTCATAGCTTCCATCTCCACTCCTGTTTTTCCGATACAGGAGGTTTTGCATGTTGCCTTAATTTGGCGATGCTTTTCATCTAGCTCAAAAGAAATCTCGCAGTCTGTCAATGCAATAATGTGGCACAACGGAATCAGCTCTGAATTTTTTTTTGCACCCATAATGCCTGCAATTCTGGCTATTCCAAGCACATCACCTTTTTTTGCCGTATGATTAGTAATAGCCTGAAAAACTTCCTCATTCACAGTGATTGTTCCCGTAGCAACAGCTACCCGATATGTATCTGCCTTTTCATGCACATCCACCATAACGGCATTTCCTTTTTGATCAAATGTGTAAATCCACTCATCGTTTATGTCTCCTAAAAAATGGTTTATAGTCTATTGACTAGTTTGCCATATTCACTGCAGTTTTGCAAATACTATTTTTTCTATAGTTTCACTATTCTGTCCAGTTGAATTGATTAGCATTTCCCTAACCTGTTCTGCACTTTCTCGCACAGTACTGTCATCACACTGATTTAAAACGGCAATGTATCTTCTGTCTCCTACATCTTTTCGCAGTCCCTGATCAGATAACAAAATTGATGCCATATCTTTTTCTGTCAATAAATGATTTTCATCCGCTGACAATAGCTTTTTTGCTTTTTCCAGTCGAAAACAACACTCTTTAAGTGAACGCCCTAAGGCTGAAATCCCCAAAACAGCCACCACTATATCTGACTCTGGCAAAAGTACAGGCTCATGATCAGCTGGCACTTTACATGGCAAACGCTTTGAGCCATCAGCCTCAATGAGTACAAGGTCAGAAAGCTCCATTGCCTGTCTCATCCAGTCAATCTCTGGCATCTTTAACTTTTGCTGATCTTTTTCCTCAGTTGCTCCAACCACCGCCCAATGTCCTGCTGCCCAGATTTCCTGTAACTGTTTTTCGTTCATTGCTAAAAATTCATCCTGCGGTCTGAAAATATGAGTTGTAGTCGTCACAAGCACTTTTTTTCCCTGACTGCTGCTCCACTTTGCAATTGCGTCAATAAGAGAACTTTTTCCTCCTGCTCCAACAAACGAAACAATATGTTTTCCTTCGGCCAGAAAGGTAAAAGCAGTCTTTATTGATATCTTCTTGGATTTTTTTTTGCTTTATATTCGATTTACAATATTGATAAAATCCACTCTTGCTCCTTGCAATCGCCGCAAAACTTTCTGCTGATGGATTAACATAATATCCCATTCTGCTGACACTCCTTCCCTCTCAATATCATGTGTTATTCCTTAAAATACTCATTTTTACTCAGTAAAATCATTATACCATGCATTCTGCCACTTGTCATTGAATTCATCGTCCAATGTGACCGAATGAGCAATAGCAAGTGCAGTATAGCTGACGAAATTTTAATTATCTTTTGGTTTCATGATACTCCGATTTTTCCACATCCTCTGGCACAAAGGACATCAAAATATTTCTTCGATGGACAAGTGTTCCGCGCATACCCGGTTCAAATTTTCCTGCCTGCTTAGCCGATACACTCAGTTCAATATGTGTATCATCCTGCAAGCGAAACTCTACATGGTAGCGCCCAGATGAACCTGGACTAACAACTCCGTTTTTCGTTATATATTGAGACGGATTAAAAAGATCAATATTCTCTATCTTTTCTACGACTGCTCCATATTCTATTTCTTTGCCAAACAGGAAGCGACCTGCTTTTGTGCCTTTTTTTAATTTTACTGAGCGATTTAAGAACCACAATGCTGCAGCAATCACTATAGCTGCGGCCAAGGTCCACGCTGCCAGCACCCACCAAAATGTACTTTTCAGGTGGAATAGAACCCGATACCCCTCTAAATTTAGACTGCGCCTTGTCCTGTCAACCGTAAAGCTGACTACCATTCGAGACGTGCTTTTAGTATTCCCCTTCGCACTACTTATACCTGAAATTGCAAGCTGGTACTCATTTGTCGTATCACATCTGAGTGACTGAAACTCCTGCGTCTCCTCTGAATAAAGTACTGCATTCGCCTGTGAGACCTCATATTGCTTCCAGTTATCCACAATCTCGATTTCACTGCATCCATATTGAACTGCCTTATCGGGCAGATCAACTGCAAGCACTGCTAATACCTTATCTTGATTTGTGGTATACACAAAATATACCGCTGTTTCAATAGATACTGACTGCTGCTCACTGTCCCCTTTTGTAAGAATAATCGTTTCTATCTGTTGGTTCATCTTTTGGATTTTCTGAATGTCCTGCTCCTCCACTCCAATATAAGAAAGGTATGTCTGTAACAAAAGCTCTTTTTCCTCATCTCCATTATTCTCATTATTTTGAGAATCATTGCCATCACCAAGAGATACTGGAGTTTTTGGGTTTTGTCTGTCCATTCTTACAACGCCAAAGGAAGCGCACAGCATTGCAACACCAATCACGCCAAGAATTATCGCTGCAACTGCACACCCTGTTACTTGGTTGAGCCATCGCTGTCGTCTCTGTCTCCTAATTTGTTTTTGTTTTGCCTCTGCCTCGTCTGAAATTGCATATTTTTCGACTAAACGATCATCGATGCCATCCATAAGTTTTAAAAAATCTTCTTTCTTCATAAATGGTACCCCCTTTCTGAGAGATACTGCTTTAACTGTTTGCGCACACGGTTTAAATTTACCGAAACTGCATTTTCGGTAATGCCATGATATCGCGCAATGCTTTTAATTGACTCCAGATAAAAATATCGTTGAACAAACATGCCTTGTTCACGAGCGGAAAGTCCATGCAAAAATCGGTTAATTTCTTTTTTGAGTTCCTCTGCGAGTACCGCATCCTCTGGCTGTTCACGCCCCGACACGCATTCGCCTAATTCATCTAGCACAAGCATTGCTTCTGGTCGAATGCGTTTTCCTGCCCGATCCCACTTCCAACGGTTGAGAGAAAGATTGCGAATAATTTTCCCGAAAAATGCTTTTAAACACAATGGGCGCTGCGGAGGAATTGCGTTCCACGCCTGATACCAGGTATCATTCATACACTCTTCAACATCTTCCTTGTTTGCCAGTATATTATAGGAAATTCGCCGGCAATACGCACCATATCGAATGTTGGACTCTGTTACTGCTTGCTCTTTTCGCTCCCAGAATAGCTCTGTGATTTCCTGATCACGCATAAAAATCCCTCCTCTCGCTATGTTTTCCTTTATCGTTCCACCATCACCAGACTCTAGAATGCTAATATGCATTTCTACATATTTTCTTTCCTTTAAAGACGTTTTCATTTATATAGACAAGATTTTTTTTATTATCTTACAAAAAATTCGAAAGAATTTCAATAATAAACCAAAGGAAAAACGTATCCCATCTACACCTTAACGAAAAATCTCCCTCGCAATTCATACGAACTACGCGGGAGATTTTATTTAATCCTATCGAATTCTTTTGTTTTTATATATTTGCAATTTCAATATAAATTTTATACATGAATGCGATTCACCTAAATACAGCGAACACCTTACGCTCTCAACTCGACACCGTACTCTTCATTTAATTTTGCACAGATCTTGTCAACAAACTTCTGAACGCGCGCATCGTCAAATGCCTCATCCTTTGGAACGAATGTGATGGAGAATGCCATACTCTTCTTTCCTTCCGGAATCTGGCCGCCCTCGTAGATATCGAACAGCTTGATTTCCTTTACATACTTATTTTCCTTGCGGATGCAGTCCTCGATCTCTCCACATGTGATTGCCTTATCCATTACGAATGCAAGGTCACGCTTCTCTTCTGCAAACTTTGGCAGCGGAATGAAGGTTCTCTTCTTATCATACCACTTGGACAGAATCTCCAGATCAAGCTCCATAACATATGCGCTTGCACGCATGCTTAACTTGTCCTGAATATCGTATGCAACCTTACCGAAGTAACCAATTTCTTCACCCTCACATAATACCTTTACTGCCTGATACGGATGCAGGAATGATTTCTGAATTGGCTCATAAGTAAATGCAACATCTAAGCTGTCTGCGATTCCGTTTGCAATGCCCTTCATTGTGTAGAAGGATTCCTTTGCACCGAAGGTACCAACACAAAGTGTTTTTCTCTCATCCGGATACTCGGTAAGCGGCAGATTTTTCGGAATAAAGATATTTGCAACCTCAAAAAGTCTTCCGTCGAGAATACCCTGCTTTTCATTTCTTGAAATAGCATTGAGCATTGATGCAGCAAGTGTAGTACGCATTAATGACAGATCGATATTGATTGGATTCATGATCTGAATTGCGAAACGCTCCTTTGCATCAGCCGGGAACTTCAAAAGATCCAAATCAGACGGGGAGAAGAAAGAGTAATGCATACACTCATATGCACCCATAGTACAAAGAGTACGCTTTAATGCAAGCTCGCCCTTCTGCTCTTTGTTATATCCGCCTGCTGTTACCTGTGCAGATGGCATAAATGTTGACTTAATATGGTCATAACCATACATACGAATTACTTCCTCTGCACATCTGGATAACGCTCTACATCATTCTCACCCTCTGGCAGCATATCCTCACGGTAAGCTGGTACCTGAAGAGTCAGTACATCACCGTCAATTGTCGGATTGAAGTTTAAATTCTTCATCAGGCGCACAATCTCCTCTGCCGGAACCTCAATTCCAAGAACGCTGTTTACCTTATGGATGCTTACCTGCATCGGCTGAGGCTCAATGCTGTTTCCAACATTAACATCTACATGAGTAGAAGAAACCTTTCCGCAGCCAAGCTCCTCGATTAAATGAAGTGCACGCTTCATACCAAGAACAGTTGAGTATTCATCCACGCCCTTCTCAAATCTTGAACTTGAATCAGAGGACTTTCCAAGTGCTCTTGCAGTCTTTCTGACATTATCTCTTGCAAACTTAGCAGCCTCAAACATAACACTTTCTGTTGTGTCACGAATCTCGGAATTTAAACCGCCCATAACACCTGCTAAAGCAACTGGCTTTACGCCGTCGCAGATAACAAGATTAGCTGGTGACATTGTGTACTCCTGCTCATCAAGTGTAACAATCTTTTCACCCTCATGTGCTCTTCTTACGCAAATCTCATTGCCCTCAAGGTAAGAGCAGTCAAATGCATGCATTGGCTGTCCGATCTCTTTTAATACATAGTTTGTGATATCTACGATGTTGCTGATTGATCCAATACCAACAAGTGCAAGACGGCGCTTCATCCATGATGGAGACTCACCCATCTTTACATCATATACATAGTGTGCACTGTAACGCGGGCAAAGATCTGGTGCCTCAACACTTACCTTAAAGCCATCCTTCTTTACATCAGTCTCTGTATAATCGGTTGACGGCATCTTTAATGGCTTCTCAAGCATTGCAGAAACCTCTCTTGCGATTCCTAAGATGCTCTGGCAGTCCGGTCTGTTTGCAGTTAATGAGATGTCAAACATCCAGTCATCAAGACCTGTGATAGCCTTTACATCTGCACCAGGCTGTGCATCAGCCGGCATCTCTAACAAACCATTGTAGCCTGCACCCGGATACAGATCCTCTGTTAAGCCAAGCTCTGTTCCAGAGCAAAGCATACCATATGACTCAAAACCGCGAAGCTTACCCTTTTTAATTGTCATCACGCCTTCGATTGTCTTATGATCCTTCGCTGTTGCATAAACAGTTGCACCAACAAGTGCTACCGGATACTTGCCGCCTGCCTGTACATTGTCAGCGCCGCAGCAAATCTGCATAGTGCCATACTCACCTGCATTAACCTGACACACATGAAGATGTGTCTCCGGAATCGGCTCACAAGTCTCAACAAGACCAACTACAATCTTATCGATGTCATGACCAACCTGATACAGCTCCTCTACCTCAAATCCGCCGTCAAACAGCTTTTTTTCAAGCTCCTGCGGTGTTACATCAATATCTACATATTCTTTAAGCCAACTTAATGGTACTAACATATTCGTTTCCGTCCTTTCTTATTTCTCGTTAATCTGTTTCAGGACACGCAGATCCGATCCAAACAGCATCTTGATGTTGTTGATACCGTACTTAAGCATTGCAGTACGCTCAAGACCGATACCAAATGCAAAACCGCTGTATTCTTCGGAATCGATGCCACAGTTTTCAAGGACTTTCTTATTTACTACGCCAGCACCAAGAATTTCGATCCAGCCAGTTCCCTTACACAAATTACAGCCCTTGCCGCCGCACTCAAAGCAGCTGCAGTCAACCTCTACAGACGGCTCTGTAAATGGGAAGTAGGACGGACGAAGACGGGTCACAGTTCCCTCTCCGTAAATTTTCTTTACAAACAGATCAAGCATACCCTTTAAATCAGACAGAGTAATTCCCTTGTCAACAACAAGACCTTCCATCTGATGGAACATTGGAGAATGAGTCGCATCATCATCAGAACGGAATACTCTTCCTGGTGATAAAATCTTGATCGGCGGCTTCTTGTTCTCCATAACATGAATCTGACCTGCGGAGGTCTGTGTACGAAGCAAGAACTCTGGTGACAGATAGAAAGTATCCTGCATATCTCTTGCCGGATGATCCTTCGGTGTGTTCAGTGCCGTAAAGTTATAGTAATCATTTTCGATCTCTGCTCCCTCATAGACCTCAAAGCCCATACCTGCAAAGATATCGATTAACTGGTTGCGAACAAGTGTAATCGGATGAAGATTTCCAACGCCAGTCTCATCTGCCGGAAGTGTCAGGTCGATTTTTTCAGACTCATAACGGCGCTGCAGCTCTAACTGCTTCATCTTTTCTTCCATCTTTGAGAAACGATCAATCGCCCACTCCTTTAACTCGTTTACTGACTTTCCGTATCCTGCACGCTCTTCTGGTGCAAGATTTCTCATTTCCTTCATCAGCTCGCTGATCTTACTCTTTTTTCCTTCCAGATAAGAGCTTCTGAACTCATACAGTTCCTTAGAATTGGACAATCCTTCCAGTCCGGTCTCAATCTTCTCCTTCAGAGCAGCAAGATTGTCGGACAGCTTGTGTGTTTCCTGCATATAACCTTTCCTCTGCTTTCTTAAATGTTGCTTTTTCTATGGGGCGAACAAATATCGTAACTATTCAGAAACCTCCTTCGCAAAATGCCTCTGTGAGGCAGACACATCTTCGATGTGCTTATTTTGCTCATGTGGTTACTTCGCCATATAAAATTGCTATGCTGTTTGAATGCAAGCATTCACAGCAAGCAATTTTGCATGGCTCTGAATAGTTACCAAATAAAAAAGTCCCATAGAGGCTTTAAAAAAACCTTTATGGGACGAATAAATCCGCGGTACCACCCATGTTCGGATTATAAAAAATTATTACAATCCGCACTTGATCTGCCATAATGCAGCAGCTGCATCCACTTAGCTTTTGTCAGAAACAAAATTTTCGTGGAAGACTCCAATGCTGAAATTCATCTGTAGGCGGATGGCAGCACTCTCAGCAGGTTATGCGGCCTCTCTGGAAAACCGAATGGTACAGACTACTTACACATTTTCTCAGTCATCGTTTATTATAACAGTTTTCAAAGAGAAGTCAACCCTCCCCGACCTACATTGATATTTTTCACCGCTGTGCATGGTTAATTTTTTTATCTTCATACATGCGTTTATCAGCAATCTTTTGGATATCTGCTGCACAGTCGGCATCATCAGGATAGACAGCACTTCCACAACTAATTCCTATCTTGATCGTATGACCATCAAATTCATATGGTTCTCCAATCAGTTTTTTTATGCGCTCAATTCTCTTTTCACAAATCTGTGCATCCAGATTTCCATTTAAGATAAGCATAAATTCGTCACCGCCAATGCGAAAGGCATAATCATTGCTTCTGATACATTTAAGCAATCTTTTTGCCACTTCTTTTAAAACCTTATCGCCCATCTCATGGCCATATGTATCATTCACAGGCTTAAAAAGATCAAGATCCATATAAAACAGAGCATACGGTTTTTTATTTTCATCTCTTATTTCCATCATTTTTTCAAAATAACGTTTATTAAAAAGTCCCGTCAGTGCATCTGTATTAGCAAGGTTTTCAAACTCATGCTGCTGTCCCATATCCTGTGAAACAATCATGATTTTTGTAAGCGTATCCTCTTCCCACTCAACCGGAATCACACTCATAATAAAGAATCTGCTTTTATCTCTGGCGCAATACTCCAAACAATAAGAATCCTTCTGTCCCTTTATCAGCTGCCGCACATGCTCGGCAGAAAGCATATTCGTAAACTTTGCATTTTCTCCATCTGTCAATATAGTATATTGATCAGAAAGTTCCTTAATAAATTGGTCATAAGCTCCTTTTTTCGGATAAAGATATTCGCCTCGCTTGTCCTCATATTCATATCTGTTATTTTCTAAATCGCAAATTGCAAAACAGTCAACAATCTGCGAAATTCCCAAAAACAGCTGCTCGGAAATTTCCTTTTTCTTTTCCGCTTTGATGCGCTCGTCTGCTTCTTTTTGGAGCTGTGCATTTGCACGCTGCTTCATTAAAATGACAACTCCAATCATTATACATATTGCCATCATGCACAACAAAACGATAGTCGTTCCCTGAACCATTCTCATACCAGAGTCAACAACATTCTTTTCCACAATACCTACAATTGACCAGTCGTCAATTCCTACTGGCTGATAGACAAGATAATACTCTGATTTTTGATATTTAAATGAAACACTTCCTTTGCCCTTTGCTGGCACAGTTTTCTTCATGCGCTCCAGATAATCTTCGTTATATGACTGCGTTTTTTCCTGAATAAAATCAAAAATATTGTCAAAGTCATCTGTGATCTGCGTCTCTGGTTCAAGTGACATAAGCACTGTTCCATCAGAATCAACTATGTAACAATCACTTTTATTATTGTATACACCACCTCCAATAAGCTTTTCTACAACACTGTTATCATATGAAACTGCAAACGCTGTATATGTCACGTTATTTAACTCAATGGGATCTGAAGGAACTGCAAATACGATTTTAGTTTCTCCATCGCTTGCAACATAGCTTGACACAATAGGACCCTTTTTTTCATAAAGCTCTTTAAAAGCGGTCTTCACGTGCTCTGCCGTTCCTCTTCGTCCATCAATAGTCCAGAACTCACAATCTTCATTAAAAACATAAAAATCGCTGTACTGCCAATTTTTACGGTCATTTACAAAATTACCCCATCCATCTTCTGCATTTCGTTCTTTTTTATCCTGTTCTTCTACACAATAATTCAAATAATTGCCCCAGTCCTCAAGTGCGTTCCAATTGCGCTGCGCAAACATCATAAAGGTCTTATCAAGCTGTTCATATGTAGCAAGCAGTCCCTGCGTACTTTCCTGATAAAATTTCTGACCAATATAATTATCGTAACGTTCAATACTAACAAATATAATTGCAAGCAATGCAGCTGATATCAAAAAATACTTCCACTTCTTTCTCATCATCCTCTTGCCTCCTATCATATATCCTTACTTCTAAGAGCACTTGCACAAGTAATTTCACCCTTCTACAAGTTTCCTTTTTTTTCATTATACTATGTTTTTTTTTGATTGAAAATAACATTTTTTGCTGAAAGTGATTTTTCTCATGTTCCCTTTTTTAAACTGCGTGCTATACTAGTGGAAATGTAAATTTCGATTGATGGGGGATTTCATCCAATGCATAATATTACAAAAAGAGGTCAGCTAAAAAAGCTGGTACTTGCTCTTGGACTGTCTGGCACGTTCTTTTTAAACGCATGTACTTCAAATGCACCTTCTAATCAAACTATCGTTACATCTACAGATGACTATGAAGCGAACTTGGCTGCCAATGAATCCGAGAGCTTTTATGAAACAGAATCTGAAACTTTTGACAGAGAAGCACTTTACCGAACTGATGATGACAACAAGCCTGCTGATGGCTGGATTACAAATGCTGACGGCACGATGGGCTACTGCCAGAATGGTTATCTTTTGACTGGATATCAAATGATTGATGATTCACGCTATCTTTTTTCTGATGACGGCATAATGCAGACAGGCCGCTACACAGATGAAAATGGTGATACATATTGTTTTACTGATGATGGCCGCCAATATTTTTGCTCTAACTGTAAAATGCGATGATGGCTATTATTACTATTTCGGTGAAGATGGAAAAGCTGTAACAGGGAATTTTACTTTTCCTGACGGCGCTACTGGTATGACAGATGAAAATGGACATGTATATGTAGGCTGCCACCGTATCGGTGATCTCGTCTACGATTTTACCTCACAGGGAAAGCTTAGGCACACTGTTGACGCCACAAAGCCAATGGTTGCGCTGACGTATGATGATGGTCCTTCCACGCAAAATACACAGATCATTCTTGATACACTTACAGCAAATGGTGCCTATGCTACATTCTTTGTTCTTGGCAGGAATGTAGAACGCTGCGCGGATATTATCCAAAATATTGAAAATTCAGGTTCTGAATTGGAAATCATACCTACAATCATTATAAAATTACAAATATGGATGCACAGGTAACAGATCAGGAAATCAGCAGTACAAGCTCCTATGTGCAGATGATTACAGGAAACCGCCCATGCATCATGAGACCGCCGACAGGCGCTACTGACGATGCATCATGTGCCAATGTAGCAGCTGTTGATGACGGTTATCCGCTTATCATGTGGTGCGTGGACACAATTGACTGGCAGCATCATGATGTGGCAACCACATGTGATATAATAAGAAGCAAAGTAAAGGACGGCGCCATTGTGCTTATGCACGATATGGAAGCATCCTCTGCGCAGGCATCCCAAATCATCATCCCAGAACTGATTGCTGCCGGCTATGAGCTCGTTACAGTCAGTGAAATGGCAGCTGCAAGAGGCGGCATGGTACCAGGTCAGGTTTATAATTACTTTGATCCAGCGCTTGGACAGACACAGGAGTCCACTGAGATTCAGCCAGAGACAAATACGTCAGCTGAAACACAAACGCAGCAATCCGAGGTCGAAACACAAGCACCGACGGCAGGACAATCTCAAAGCGAAAATCAGACCGAAGGCTCACAAACTGCTGAATCTGCACCAGATATTACTTCAGAAAGCAATTCCTCAGATGACAGCCTCTCGATTATTTTTCCGTGGGCGAAATGAAACAGGCGGCCAATGGCCGCCTTATTTTTCTTTATAGTATCTTACCCTTCTTCATCATCTGCTTATTTTCATACATCTGAGCATCTGCATTTTGCAGCAGTTTTTCTGTATCCTTGTCTGGAGCATCACTCCATGCATATCCCATCGCTGCTGAAATCGGAATATCTGTCTTTTTATCTGCTGCTGCAAGTGCTTCTTTCACACGCTGCATACATTCTTTTGTATCCTGCTCTGTAGCATTATTCAGGCGAATTACAAACTCATCTCCGCCAATACGATAGCATCTTCCGTTTCCTGCATATTTTTTTACACCTGCTTCCATGCACCTTGCAACTGTTGTTAAAAGCTCATCACCTCTTTTATGACCAAGTGAATCATTAACTTTTTTTAAGTTGTTTGCATCGATCATGATATAAGAAACAGCACCAGGTGTATGGGCATCTCTGTTGCTGTCGTCAATAAATGCAGCACGATTTTTAAGACCTGTCATCATATCTGTGTAAGCCATCTTTGCATATAATGCCACATTTGCATTTTCGCGAATTTGCTCATAAATTGCAATTCCAGCCGCATCTGCCAGAAAAAAGGCAAAGCACAGAATTGCTATAACATAGGAAATGGAATACTGAAACTCAAGACCAATGTAATAAAAGACAATTGCTATAATACTGCATATACTGAATATACTATAGCCACTCAGCACACGAAACAGTTTTACGTTTTTATTTTTGTGAAGCCTAATAAAGCCTTCCACTACAACTATAGTAATTGTAATTGCAATTAAAATATGTTCCAGCACAATTATAATTGCAAGCGGTATAAACGCTGTTATGTAATTTATGCAGTATAGTCCAAGCATTGCAGCAAACAAGCACTGCATAATTCCAAACATTTTTTCTTTCCCCGTAAACATGCGCTTTGTGAAACCAAGCAGCGGAATGGCAAGCGAAAAAAATGCCAAAAATGATACAAGTTCAATCACACCGCTTTTTTGCGTAAATAAAAGCAAAAATTTTGAATCTGTTAAAATCCATAAACCAGCGTCAACAACAAAAACACCAAGATTTATCAGACTTTCACAGATCTGCTTTGTCCATGCCTTACGCATATAAAAGCTGGCAAATATGGCTGTAATCCCGAAACTGCTGCAAACACGGCAAATATACCAGCATGAATATTTTTAACCAAAATCATACGATATATACCGCTTCGATTTCCTATTCGAAAATCTGACTGCTCAATTGCATCTGCTGCTTTTTTTGAGACATGAAAAAATTGAACTGTCAGTTTCTTTCCTGTTGGAACCTCGAATAAGTGTACAAAACCTGTTCGCTTTCCTTCTGTGCGATAAAGACTGACATCATCGGCAAAGATTTCAAAATCAACCCAATGTGTTTTTAACATCATTATCCAGTTTTTTTCATTCTGCGATTTTGGAATATCATACTCATACTGAACAATTTCGTCTGATATAAGCATTTTCTCACTCCATGTACCTTCTGGCTTGAGAACAGTCTCATTAAATACATTTTGGGGTGCAATATCATTTTTAATGCAAAAAATAAGTACTGCTATCATCAGAATTGCAAGTACTGTTTCAATTATATATCTAATCTTTTTCATGAACAATTTCCTGCCTCTGTTTTTATCAAAGCTCAGTATATCACAGCATACAAGGATTTTCAACGTAAAAAAGGCAGTCTTTCGACTGCCCTTTATTATAGCGCTAAAATCGCCATTCCAATCAAATGAACTACAAATGCAACCACCCATGCTACAGCACACTGGAATAGCACAATGCCTACTGCCCATTTTGCTCCCAGCTCTCTTTTAATGGAAGAGATTGCTGCAATACATGGTGTGTACAGAAGACAAAATACAAGAAGAGATGCTGCTGACAGCGGCGAGAGTACTTCCAACAATGTCTTTGTACTTCCAAACAATACTGACAAAGTAGAAACAACGCTTTCCTTTGCCATAAATCCAGCGATTAAAGATGTACAAATACGCCAGTCGCCAAAGCCAAGCGGTGCAAAAACTGGTGCAATCAAACCTGCTACTGCTGCCAGAATGCTGTTTTGGGAATCAGAAACCATTGCCAAATGTAAGTCAAATGTCTGCAAGAACCAGATTACAAGAGATGCCATAAAGATTACAGTAAATGCTCTTTGAAGGAAATCTTTTGCTTTATCCCACATCAGCTGGAGTACATTTTTTGCTCCTGGAAGACGATAATTTGGCAGCTCCATTACAAATGGAACAGCTCTCCATGAAACATAGTCTTTCTTGAAATAACAGCTGTTAAAATACCCATTGCTATACCTAAAAAGTAAAGACCAATCATGATAAGACCGCTTTGCTTTGGAAAGAATACCGATGTAAAAAATCCATAGATAGGAAGCTTAGCCGTACAGCTCATAAATGGTGTAAGCATAATCGTCATCTTACGGTCGCGCGCTGACGGCAGTGTTCTTGTCGCCATTACACCAGGCACTGTACATCCAAATCCAACCAACATTGGCACAATGCTTCGTCCGGAAAGGCCAATCTTACGAAGCGGCTTGTCCATGACAAAGGCAACTCGTGCCATATAACCACTATCCTCAAGCAATGATAAGAATAAAAACAGTGTAACAATAATAGGAAGAAAGCTAAGTACACTTCCGACACCATTAAATATACCATCAATTACAAGAGAATGAAGCACATCATTGACCTGCCATAGCGTCATCACAGCATCTGTCTTTTGCGTCAGCCAGTCAATTCCAATCTCCATCAGATTTTGAAGTCCTGCACCAATCACACCAAATGTCAGCCAGAATACAAGTGCCATGATTGCAGCAAACATTGGAAGTGCCGTATAGCGTCCAGTCAATACTGCATCGATTTTCCGGCTTCTTTCGTGCTCTTTGCTTTCACCTGGCTTAATCACTGTCTGATCACACAGCTTTTGAATAAATGAAAAACGTATGTCTGCGATGGATGCCGCGCGGTCAAGTCCACGCTCTTCTTCCATCTGCACAATGATATGCTCAATCATTTCCTTCTCGTTTTGCTCTAAGTTTAATGCCTGCTCAACAAGCTGATCGCCTTCAACAAGCTTACTTGCCGCAAAACGCACCGGAATACCTGCCTAACGGCATGATCTTCGATCAGATGCATTATTGCATGAAGCATCGATGAACTGCTCCGTTATGACTGTTTTCATCGCAAAAATCCTGTCGGCTTGGCTTTTCCTGATATTGCGCCACATGAATTGCATGGTTTATAAGCTCTGTAATACCCTCATTTTTTGCTGCTGAGATTGGGACAACTGGAATACCAAGCATAGACTCCAATTTATTGATGCGTACAGATCCGCCATTTCCGCGCATCTCATCCATCATATTGAGTGCAAGCACCATAGGCACATCAAGCTCCAAAAGCTGCATTGTCAGATACAGATTTCGCTCAATATTTGTGGCATCCACAATATTTATAATGCCGGTAGGCTTTTGCTTAATAATAAACTCTCTTGTCACAATCTCCTCACTGCTGTAGGGAGACATTGAGTAAATGCCTGGCAGATCTGTCACAAGCGTATCAGGATGATTTCGAATCTGACCATTTTTGCTGTCAACTGTCACGCCTGGAAAATTTCCAACGTGCTGGTTTGAACCAGTCAGCTGATTAAAAAGTGTTGTCTTTCCGCAGTTTTGATTTCCTGCAAGCGCAAATGTCAATACTGTTCCCTTAGGAACTGGATGCTCATCTGCCTTTTGGTGGAAACGTCCGCCTTCACCAAGACCAGGATGCTCTGTCACAGCATTCTCTTTGGAAATATTTTTTGTGTTCTTTTCCCTTTTGCCATCCGACTTTGTCACAGAAGATTCATCAATTAAAATCTTCTCTGCATCTGCCAGACGAAGAGTCAGCTCATATCCGTGGATTCTAAGCTCCATCGGATCGCCCATCGGCGCCAGCTTAACCACAGTCACCGAAACTCCGGGAATCACACCCATATCAAGAAAATGCTGCCTCAGCGCACCTTCTCCTCCAACAACGGTAACAACCGCTGTCTTTCCTATTTCAAGATCCTTCAGTGTCATATTATGTCACTTCCTTTGTGAATATATCGACTTTGATGTCTTTTTCAGAAGCCATTATAGCAATTCATGATGGATTTGGAAATAGTTATTGAAAATATTTTTCATTTATAGTTTAATAAATCTTTTTTCTTGGGTCAATAGAATAAACCTTTTTGTTTTCTATTGATGTAAATGGTCCTGGAAAACTTTGTTCTCCTCTAGCTTCCCCAAAGAAATCTCCTGCTGTGAGTGTATTTGTTGATACTGGCTTTAACTTCTCTGCGTTGTCTATCAGATTCATTCTCTTTTCCTGTCCATGGAAAAAGACCGGCTTTTTAGCTGCCTCATCAAATGTAATGGTGTATGCCTCAGTATCCACCTTAACAGAAACCCAGGCAGTCTGTCCATTTTGATCAAAACCATAAAATTCCTTCCATGTTTTTAAATCCAAGCATACCTCTGGTTCTGGATACATTACACGCAAATATCCAGAAGGCTGATTTGCATAACAGTTATTTTCTGCCTCATTATGCTGTGTAGGAAATGTAATCGCAGACTGACCACATTTATAGAAAAAATTGTTAAAAATTCTAGTATCACGTCCCGTTCCGCCTCGCATCATATCCTGCTCCATGCGAAATGAAACTGGCTTTGCAAAATATCCAGAACCTCTGCACTTTCCAAAGAAATTATTAGAAAGATACAGATGATCAGTTCCTTCACCATACACACCATATCCATTTACCACATCGTGTTCACGCAGCTTATACCAGCCACTTGAACCAGGCTCCTTCGGGATTTTTCCTGGTCAAACCTGCCCTCTATGTTCCAGAAAATATTGTTATCAATCAAGTTTGTCTCATCTCTGCTGCACTCAATAAAAACTGCCTCTCTTTGCTCAATACCATCTAAAAACAAATTTTGTGTAATTCGGTTATTTTCATTTCCGCAATCAAGCCACAAATGATCGGCACGATATGTTCGTTTAAAAATATTACGGCGAAACAGACTTCCCACACTGTTATGCAGTTTTATGCCCGCAGCTTCCCAGGACAATTCCATTTTCTGCCATCCTGTTCCTTCGATTAAATTGTCCTCTATAAGCACATGCTCTGCAAATAACCCTGCAATTCCGCAAACACCAACATCCTTGATATGACATCCTCTAATAATTGTGTATCCGATTTGTTGATCCGGTAAAATATCATGATGCCAGCATTCATTTCCAATATCAATTCCAACTGCATTTGACCAGTCAATTGTGCAGTTCTCAATAATCCAATGATGACCGCGCATGCATGAAAGAGCTCCACGTTGCGGAACTGGCGCTCCCATCGCTGCATGTGCACAAGTGATTCCTTTAACATGAATATATGAAAGAAATGGAATCTCAGGTGCAAAACATTGCTCTCGGCATGTAAGTTCAATCGTATGCATTCTCGGGTCTTCATCATTTTCCAGTCGAAAATGTATCGTCTGACCATTTGCTTCTACAATAGCTTCCTGGCTGTTCTGTCATCTGACGATAAAGTGCTACCTGTACAAGTGGTTTTCCATCACAAAATACCATGCCTCTTCGATTTAAATATGGTGTCATATCTGTTTTGTCATACTCAATAAATAACCTGTCATGCAAAATATTAACTGCGCAAAACGGATTATATCCTTTAAATTGCTCTGGGTCTAAATGATGACACCAAATTATCGGAGTTTTTTCCTCACCTTCTATTTCTCCCATTATCCAGCCCGTACTTTTTTCAAACTCAGTCACTTCTTCCGAAGCTTTTATAACAACATCTCCATCCCCTGCAGCTTCATATAAAACCATTTTTTCTGGTCCCTCTCCTCCAGCCTGAGGACGAACACATTCGCGATAAGTACCCTGATGAATAACAACCTTTGTACCTGCCACAGCACGCCTTGCAGCCTCTGAAATTGTTTTTAGTGGTGCCTCACTGCTTCCATCATTATTGTCTGCACTCATCTTATGCGCTGGATTTACATGAATCACCGTATCATAACTACACGGCATTTCCCAGCTGACAAATTCACTTCCATCTGGAAGTACTGACATAATATCTTTTTTCATTTTTTCCTCCTTTTTGATATTTTGTACTTGATTTATTGTAAGAAAAACGTTAAACTATAGCATATAGTACTACTATTTTTATCATTTTAGAATGTATTATTTTATACTTTTGTTGTATTACTATGTAACTATGTTACTGTTTATATAGACTGTAACACAAATATATAAGGAGGTTTTATCATGAGTCAACTTACTATTTCAACGCAGGAAAAACGTTTTCCTGTTGCTCCAGATCTATACGGCTTATTTTTTGAAGATATCAGCCATGCTGGTGACGGCGGCTTGTATCCAGAGATGCTTCGTAATCGTTCCTTTGAGGATTCTCTGCTTCCCGATGGCTGTATAACAAACGATAATGGCAAAACATTTACTTCTCCAACAGGATGGATTGATGAGTTCAACAATGGCGAGGGAATGAATGACTGGGTCGCATCACAAAAAATTGCACCAACCACAATTCCTGCCTGGTATTCCGAAAATGCAGACATGCAGCTTAATAAAGATAATACACTCAATGATAATCGGCGCGTTTCTCTTCAAGTTGATTTTGAGGAAAATGGCAAAATCTATAACATCGGATATAATGGCATTAATCAAGAAAAAGGAGATACATATAATTTCTATCTGTTTGCAAAATCAGAACAAACACTGCATCTGACGGTATCCATTCAAATAAATAATCAAACATCCTGCAGCAGCGATATCATCATAAACGATGCTAATTGGAAACGCTATGATGCACAATTTCTGGCCACTGAAACAGCAAGAAATGCTACTTTCTCCATTCAATGTCAGGAAAAAGGAACCCTTTACCTTGGCTTTTGTTCGCTTATGCCTGCAGAAACATTTCACGGTCACGGACTTCGCAAGGATCTTGCAGAAAAGCTTGAACAAATGCATCCTTCATTCTTGCGTTTTCCAGGCGGCTGCATCGTAGAAGGCTTTACACTTGAAACAGCTATGTTTTTCTGTAATACTGTCGGTCCCGTTTGGGAACGTCCAAGCCACTGGCTTCTTTGGCACTATCGAACTACAAATGGTCTGGGATTCCATGAGTATCTGCAGTTATGTGAGGATTTAAAGCTTTCTGCTCTTTATGTGTGCAACTGTGGTATGACTTGTCAGGGACGCGGTCCTTATTATTTCAACGAAGCTCAAATGCAGTTTGCTATCAACGATACCTTAAATGCCTTAGAATATGCACTTGGTTCAAGCCAAACACATTGGGGCAGTCTGCGTGCAAAAATGGGTCATCCAGAACCGTTTTCCCTTAAATATCTAGAGATTGGCAATGAAAATAGTGGTACTGAATATGAGGCTTGCTTTAATCGCATTCGAGAAGCTGTGCTCGAACGCTATCCTCAGATCATTATTGTCTCCAACACAAGAAGCGAAACAATAAAAACAGATATTGTAGATGATCATTATTACAATATGCCTGAATTTTTTGCAGAAAATATTGATATTTATGATGACTACAGCCGCAAGAATCCCAACATTTTTGTCGGTGAATTTGCAGTAAACCAAACTTATGAGGGACAGCTGCGCGCTGCAATCTCAGAAGCTATGTTTATGGTTGGTTTTGAACGAAATCAGGATGTTGTAAAGCTTTGTTCTTATGCTCCACTATTTTCTCACGTTCATTACCAATCCTGGTATCCAAATCTCATAATGTTTGATAATAGCAGAAGCTATGTTATTCCAAGCTACTATTGTTTCAAACTATTTGGTGCGAATCGCGGTGACATGGTAGTTTCCTCCAAAGAATCCTGCGAAAAAATTTATCTATCCCTGCATGGTCTTCCTGTCATCAACGGTGATTGTGGATTAACCTGGAAAAATGCTGTTTTCAATAGTATACCTGTTTTTCCAACAAAAAGCCTGCATGGAAAAGCCATACAGGACAATGATTCATATGTTTTACAGGAAAATGATGATGATGAATTACTAATCAATCAATTAGAAGTCAAATTTTACCTGGCGTTGCTCTAGGTAATGATGTAGAAAGCCGCGAAGGCAGCTTTACTGTTCAAATTTTAGCTGAAAAAGGAAAACGAATCGGTGTTGGTATGTTGTGTTCACCAAAGCCATTCAGCTATTATGACCGAACTGATCCGAATCCAAAGGATCCATGGATGCTTTTTAATCTAGAGCCTCTGCGCTGGATTGTTGAAGGCAATACTGCTGCTCTCTATCGCGGCGGCATTTCCCTTACGCAATACTCAGAGCCAAAACAAATTTCACTTCGTTATGGAGAATATAATGAGTTTCACTATGAGCTTACAAAAACTGCAGTCAGTCTATATCTAAATGGTAAACTTATCGATACTGTTGAACTGCCGCATTATCAATCTATGTGTTCTGTCACGACTGATACTGACGATAGTGTAATAATAAAAATTGTCAACTTCTCCGAGACAGATGATCCAGTCTGCATTTCAATAGATTGTGATGTAAAATCAGAGTATGAGGTTTCGCAGCTCACTGGAAAAGCTGATTTTGAAAACTCCCTTGACAATCCAGACCAAGTTCATGATACAACAACAATGTTAACTGGTGCTGGCAGATGTTTTACCTTTACTGCCCCAGGTCTTTCCGTCAATGTATTAAAATTAAAGAAAAAATAAGCAATGCTTATCTTAGATTATTATACTCATAAGTTACTTTCTTATGAGTATAATAAATCGAATAGTCTGCAAATCTAAGTGTTTTTTACTTCCAAGCCACCGGGACAGTTAAATGAGA
>ENA-OQCN01000303-OQCN01000303.1-human-gut-metagenome-genome-assembly--contig:-NODE-303-length-26325-cov-4.567410_pt1 | contig 26325 bp, 36 predicted proteins | sample MGYA00242497_ERZ504576 | MGnify/ENA primary metagenome ERZ504576 (study PRJEB26092, sample SAMD00036296) | human gut metagenome | host: Homo sapiens | study: EMG produced TPA metagenomics assembly of... | reverse complement strand
CCCAACCAGGCGAATACGCAAAGTTAATACACTCCTCCACACCACAATCCCGGCGCTCCTAAAAAGAAAGCGCAAGGGTGGAGTCCAGAGGAGGGACAGCGCTTTCTGTCCTTCCTCTGGGAACCTTCCGTCTGGAAAGTTTTCCCCTATTTTACTTAAAATATTCCACACCAGACTCGAATATTTTAATATCCTGCTCTCCATAGATATTAATAGCAACTCCGTCCCCGCGACGTTCGCTATGTGCCATCTTACCAAGGATACGTCCATCCGGGCTGGTAATACCTTCAATATTCATATAAGAACCATTGACATTCCATTCTTCATCAACACTGAGCTGTCCATCCGGAGTTACATACTGAGTTGCAACCTGTCCGTTTGCAAACAGCTTCTGCAGCCATTCTTCATTTGCAACGAAACGTCCTTCACCATGTGAAGCCGGGTTACAGTATACACCGCCAAGCTGTGCCTTCTGCAGCCAAGGAGATTTATTACTAACAACCTTCGTATAAACCATCTTGGAAATATGGCGTCCGATAGTATTAAATGTCAGTGTAGGAGAATCTGCTTTCTGTCCGCAGATTTCACCGTAAGGTACAAGACCAAGCTTGATCAGAGCCTGGAATCCGTTACAGATACCAAGTGCCAGACCGTCTCTTTCATTGATCAGCTTCATAACAGCTTCTTTGATCTTCGCATTCTGGAATGCAGTTGCAAAGAATTTCGCAGAACCATCCGGTTCGTCACCTGCGGAGAATCCGCCCGGGAACATGATGATCTGTGCCTGATCGATTGCTTTCTCAAAAAGCTCTACAGAGTCATGAATATCTTCAGCAGTCAGGTTCTTGAATACTTTTACATCCACCTCTGCACCTGCACGCTCAAATGCACGTGTGCTGTCATACTCGCAGTTTGTTCCAGGGAATACAGGAATAAATACACGAGGTTTTGCAACTTTGTTCTTGCATACATAGATACTGTCTGCACGATAAAGCTTCTCATCTCTGTCAGCTGCCTCTTTATCATTCTCAGAAGAAACTGTCTTAAATACTTTTTCCAGAGTACCTTTCCATGCATTTTCAGCTTCGTCTACAGTGATCACTGTATTTCCATAGGAGAAGTTACCGTCAGCAGTTACTTCACCGATCACTGTATAAGTAATGGAAAGCTCTCCAACCTTACCATCCGGAACTTCCAGGATAATATCACCAAATCCAGGTGCAAAGAAATCTCTCGGATCAAGGTTATGCTCGATTTTCACGCCCATGCCATTACCAAATGCCATCTTTGCAACTGCAGCTGCAATACCATGGCGGTCAAGTGCATAAGCAGAAACAACTTTGCCGTCCTGCATATCTTTATGAAGTTTTTCATACTGATCCATGATTCCTGCATAATCCGGCAGATCATACTGATCCTTCGGTGCGCGAAGCCATACCAGTTTGTTTCCTGCTTTCTTTAATTCCGGTGTGATCACATCCTGGATCTTCGCAACGTCAACAGCAAAGGATACCAGTGTCGGAGGTACATCAATATCATTGAATGTACCAGACATACTGTCCTTACCACCAATGGATGGAAGTCCGAATCCCATCTGTGCTGCATAAGCACCGAGAAGTGCTGCAAAAGGCTGGCTCCATCTCTTAGGATCTTCTGTCATACGACGGAAGTATTCCTGGAATGTGAAACGGATTTTCTTATAGTCACCACCTGTAGCCACGATTCTTGCAACGGACTCTGTCACTGCATAAGCAGCTCCGTGATATGGGCTCCAGGAAGATAAATACGGATCAAAGCCATAGCTCATCATGGTTACAGTATCTGTTTTACCATTCTGTACCGGAACCTTTGCTACCATGGACTGAGTCTCTGTAAGCTGATATTTACCACCGTATGGCATAAATACGCTGCCTGCTCCGATAGAACCATCGAACATTTCCACAAGTCCTTTCTGAGAGCATACATTTAAGTCTGCCAGAGTTTCCATCCATTTAGCTTTTACATCAGCTACATCCGGGCGCTCTTCAAAGAGATTGCCTTCTTTGTTAGGGATTTCTACTTCTACAGTTGTCTCCTGATGTGCACCGTTAGTGTCAAGGAATGCACGGGAAATATTTACGATTTCTTTTCCTCTCCATACAAGTACCAGACGAGGATCCTCTGTTACAACTGCAACAGGAATTGCCTCCAGGTTCTCTTCATTTGCATAGCCAAGGAAAGTATCTACATCTTTCGGGTCAACTACTACAGCCATACGTTCCTGAGATTCGGAGATTGCGATCTCAGTTCCGTCAAGACCTGCATATTTCTTCGGAACCTTGTCAAGGTCTACTCTAAGACCTGCTGCCAGCTCACCGATAGCAACGGAAACACCGCCTGCACCAAAGTCATTACATTTCTTGATAATATGGCTGACTTCTTCACGGCGGAACATACGCTGGATCTTACGCTCAGTAGGAGCATTACCTTTCTGAACCTCAGCGCCACATACTTCGATGGAAGCTTCTGTATGAACCTTGGAAGAACCGGTAGCACCACCGATACCGTCACGTCCTGTACGTCCTCCAAGTAAGATAATGATATCTCCCGGATCAGAATTCTCACGGATAACCGCACGTCTGGGAGCAGCACCCATAACAGCACCGATCTCCATACGTTTCGCTACATAGTTAGGATGGTAAACTTCTTTTACATAACCTGTTGCAAGACCGATCTGGTTTCCATAGGAGCTGTAGCCATGAGCTGCGCTTCTTACCAGTTTCTTCTGCGGAAGTTTACCCTTGAGAGTTTCTTTTACAGAAACAGTAGGATCTGCCGCACCTGTTACACGCATTGCCTGATATACATAGGTACGTCCTGAAAGTGGGTCGCGGATCGCACCGCCAAGGCAGGTAGCTGCACCACCGAATGGCTCGATCTCAGTAGGATGGTTATGTGTCTCATTCTTGAAGTTGATCAGCCATTCCTCTTCTTTACCGTCTACGTCTACAGGAACTACAATACTGCAGGCATTGATCTCATCAGATTCTTCCTGATCAGCAAGCTTTCCTTCTGCTTTCAGTTTCTTCATAGCCATCAGAGCCAGATCCATCAGGCAGACAAATTTGTCCTTACGGCCTTTGTAAAGTTCTTCTCTGTCAGCAAGATATTTCTTGTAAGTATCTACGATCGGTGCTTTGTAATCACCTTCGTCAAATTTTACATCTGTCAGTTCTGTGGAGAAGGTTGTGTGACGGCAATGATCAGACCAGTAGGTATCCAGTACACGGATTTCTGTCATGGATGGGTCACGTTTCTCTTCTTCTTTGAAATAATGCTGGATATGCTGGAAATCCTTGAATGTCATTGCAAGATTTAAAGAATCATAAAGTTCCTTTAATTCTGCTTCCGGCATTTCCTTAAATCCGTCAAAAATCTTAACATCTTCCGGTTCCGGGAATACAGTTACCAGTGTTTCCGGTTTCTGCAGACCTGTCTCACGGGAATCTACAGGGTTGATGCAGTGATGCTTGATAGCATCAAATTCTTCATCTGTGATAGTTCCTTCAATTACATAAGTAGTTGCGGAACGAATGATAGGCTGTGCATTCTCATCCAGGAACTGTACACACTGAACAGCAGAATCTGCTCTCTGGTCAAACTGTCCCGGTAAAAATTCTACAGAGAAGATGCGGGAGCCTTCTGCTGCCTCAAAATTCTCCAGATATAAATCATCTACAGGTGGCTCTGCAAAAACAGTTTTACATGCTTTATCAAAAACTTCATCAGAAATATTTTCTACATCATAGCGGATCAGCACACGTACTGCTGTTACGGATTTAATTCCCAGATAGCTGCTGACCTCATGTTTTAATTCCTTTGCCTGTACAGCGAAGGCCGGTTTCTTTTCTACATAGACACGTCTTACGTTACTCATAGAAACTCCTTTCTTATGTATGCATTGTTTTAAAAATGCTTGACTATTGCTTCTTTTATAGTATCATAGGAAATATCATTAGTAAAATTAATATATCTTATATTTTTTATTAATACAGTTAATTAATCACCGTTCACACTCCACTGTCGACGAGATATTGGGGAATAAATATGCCAAAATCCCGAGACATACAATCTAAAGTTCCATTGCTGCCGACAATTTGTATCATCACATTATTTTATGAAAGGATTTATTTCTATGGATATTAATCTTGAACTATACAAAGTATTCTACTATGTTGCCACCACCCTCAGCTTCTCAGAGGCCTCCCGCCAGCTTTTTATCTCCCAGTCAGCAGTCAGCCAGTCCATTAAAACTCTGGAAAAGAAGCTAAATCATCCTCTTTTTATCCGCAGTACCAAGAAAGTATTGTTAACTCCTGAAGGAGAACTTCTGCTCCAGCATGTAAAACCGGCTCTCCAACTTCTGGACGAGGGAGAATCTCTCCTGTCAGGAGACAATCTGCTGAAAGGCCAGCTGCGTATTGCTGCCAGCGATACGATCTGCCGGTATTTTCTCATTGATTATCTTCAGAAATTCCATCAAACCTACCCGGATGTCCGTATCAAAGTCACAAACAGTACCTCCATCGGCTGTGCAGAGCTTCTGGAGAAAGGTCAGGCAGATCTGATTGTATGCAACTGTCCTAATTCCAGACTTGGCAGCCATTTTCAGACACGTGTGCTACAAGAATTCCACGATGTATTCGTTGCCAATACGGATTACTTTCCTGTACACACTGTTCAGACCGAACTGCAGGAGCTTCTGAACTATCCGATTCTGATGCTTTCCCCCAAAAGTACCACCAGTGAATATCTGCGAGAGGCATTCACAGCCCATAATCTCAAGCTTCTTCCTGAAGTAGAGTTAAACAGTAATGACCTGCTTCTGGATCTGGCACGGATCGGACTGGGGATTGCCTGTGTTCCTGATTATATGTTAAAAGAAAATGATCAGCTGACACCGCTCATGTTAAAAGAGCCTCTTCCCGGACGTCAGCTTATACTTGCCCAGCATGACAGTCTTACTGTCTCTCAGGCTGCTGAACGCTTTATTGAAATGTTTACTTCCATATAATAAAAGAAGTCCTCACTCAGTACTGAAACAACAATTTTTATAATCGCGTTTCTTACTGAATGAGAACTTCTTTTTCTTATTTCGGCATTACAGCCAGTGCATCAGTAATATACTGATTATCGATTGCTGCAAAGAATCCGCCGTCTGCTTGGTTGCATAATCCATATCGATCGGCATTTTTCCAAGTACAGGAACCTTCAGCTCTGCTGCGATCTCATCAATATGGCTCTCACCAAAGACTTTGATCTCTTTTCCGCAGTCCGGACATTTCACATAGCTGTAGTTCTCTACGATTCCAAGTACCGGTATCTTCATCATCTCAGCCATATTAAAGGCTTTCTTAACGATCATCTTAACCAGATCCTGAGGTGATGTTACGATCACGATTCCTTCGATCGGCAGAGACTGGAATGCTGTAAGCGGAACATCACCTGTTCCAGGAGGCATATCCACAAACAGATAGTCTACGTCGCCCCAGATAACATCTGTCCAGAACTGTTTTACCATATTTGCAAGAACCGGACCTCTCCAGATTACAGGAGTATCCTCTGTAGGAAGCAGAAGGTTGATGGACATTACCTTGATCCCGTTTTTTGTGATCATCGGGTAGATACCTTCATCATTTGCCATTGCTGCACCCTTTAATCCATACATTTTCGGAATGGACGGTCCTGTGATATCCGCATCCAGGATACCGACTTTGTATCCCTGTGCTGCCATCATGTTTGCCAGAGAGCCTGTTACGAAGGATTTACCAACGCCACCCTTTCCGCTGACAACCCCGATCACATGTTTTACATTTGACTGAGCATTCATTTCTGCCTGAAAACTCTGCTGTTTCTTGCTGCTGGAACAACCTTCGCAGCTTGCTTTGTCGCATGAAGTGTTGTTACATTCTTTTGCCATAATTAATCTTCTCCTTTATATTTACGCACTGCTGTACTGACAAAATACTGTTACTGTTCACTCCGTTCACAGTAACATAGCCAAAATTCATTCCAGATTGCCTACGGCAATGGAATTTTGGCTTGTATGTCTCGGGATTTTGGCATATTCATGCCAACACCTCGCGGGATAGTGGTGTGTGAACAATAACAAAATATTCTCTATTGCCAGTGTGGAGCGTGTCTGAAAAATCATTCCCACAAATTGTGACGCACATCTTGCGTAAAGCATTTTTCAAACAAGCTCCAGAGTACGCATATTACTTTACAAATCTGTCAATTGCTATCTCAAGTTCTTTAATTGCCTCTTTATCACCATGTTCCACTGCATCTACGATACAGTGTTCGATATGATCCTGCAGAATGATCTTACCTGTATTATTGATAGCAGATTTCACTGCTGAAAGCTGTATCAGAACTTCCGCACAGTCTCTTCCGTCCTCTATCATACGTTTGATAGATTCCATATGTCCGATTGCTCTGGACATACGATTCAGCACTGCCTTTGTATGCGCATGACTGTGATGATGCCCATGCTCCCCATGAGAATGTTCAACTACCGTCCCATCCTCCAGTACATGCGTATGTGTCTTTTGTTCCTCGGCCATAACATTCCCCTTTCTCTTTCAGAATATCCGATTCTTTACCGCTTATCTGTCTTTATATCCTCACACACTGTCTGTGACTTTCCTGCTTACAGCACTTCCGTACAGCGTAAATGATATTATACCACATTTGTCAAATTTCTGTAAAGGAGCAACGCTGTTTTATTTGCGAAGTCGTAATATCAAAAATAATGGTTCCATCCTCCAGGACAGTTTTTTCATAGGAAACTTCTTTTCCTTTGAATTTATTTCTGATATATTCTTCCGGATCCTCAAGTTCCAGCTCTTCCACAAAAACATCACGCATCTGATTCCGCGGACATTTATTAAAAATTTCCCATATCAATTCATATTCTTTCATATTCCATCTCCAGTCCGTAAGACGGATATTCACAATCCGTTTCACTATTTAAGACCCAGCTCGCTGCTTATTTTTTCGCAGCCCTCTTCGGCTGATTTACGGCAATCTGCACAGATTGTCCTGCGGTTTTTCCCAACCAGTCTGAGACTATTATAATTATTTTTAGATTTTTTGTCAAAAATAATTGCATGAAGACGAATTATAGCGTATCATAGTCTATAATTATCAAAACAGCAATGTTACTGTTCATTTTGCAGCCTGATGTTTTTTTGAATTCTGCATATTCACAGTAACTGTAACTATTCAGTACTTTCGGGAAGCAGTGTACCGGATAGTTACCGACAGCTACAAACTAATTACATATATAAAGGAGAGAAATCTATGAAGCTTTTAAAAGACCGAATTCTTAAGGATGGAGTTGTAAAACCGGGAAATATTTTAAAAGTAGACAGTTTCTTAAATCATCAGATGGATATTACCCTCATCAATGAAATCGGCAAAGAATTCAAACGCCGCTTCTCCGACTGTCCAATCACTAAAATCCTTACAATTGAAGCATCCGGTATCGGTATCGCCTGTATTGCTGCACAGTACTTTGATGTACCTGTAGTTTTTGCCAAGAAAGCACAGAGCGTGAATCTGGATGGAGAAATGTATACAACTAAAGTAGAATCTTTCACTCATAAGAAAGTATATGATGTGATCCTTTCCAAGAAGTTTCTCGGACCTGAAGATCATGTACTTCTGATTGATGATTTCCTTGCTAACGGATGTGCACTTCTCGGCCTGATCGATATTGTTAAGAAATCAGGGGCAACTCTTGAAGGAGCCGGTATTGTTATTGAGAAAGGATTCCAGCATGGCGGTCAGGAGATCCGCGATATGGGAATACGTCTTGAATCTCTTGCCATTGTTGATTCCATGACAGACGATTCCTTAACCTTCAGAGATTAACTATAAAAGGATGGGAAAACCCATCCTTTTTTTGTTCTATGAATTCTTTATTTTTTCTGATCTGATGTTTTCTCCACTTTTGAGTTATCTTCGGAATCATAGATCAGATTTTCTCTCGTTTCACCTTCTGATTTATCTTCTGTTTCAGGAGTTGGTGTCACTTCTTTTGAATCTTCCTCTGAGGCTGTCTTTAATGTCACTTTCGGCACAGGTGTTGCCTCTGGCGCAGGTGTCACCTCCGGTGTCGGTGTGGGATCAGGAGCAATCTCATCTTCCGTATAAGTTCCGTTATCCACAAGAATCTGATAATTATCCTTGTCGATCATCTGTGCTCCACATGTAAAAGTTCCCACAATCTTTACTCCGTTATCATACTGTGAATAATCTTTTACGTCAACTTTCTCTCCTGTCAGATAGTCAATGGCCATCTGTGCTCCGCCCTTAGCCAGTTCCTTACGGTCCATAAACATGGTAAATGACATTTTACCTGCTGCAATATCCTTTACTGCCTGTGCCTCACTTCCATATCCTGTGATCATCGGCCATTCATCACTTCCCGGTTCCAGACCACTGTCACTTAAAATTTCCTCTGCAGCATAAGCAAATCCGTCATATGCAGTACAGATAATATCCGGAGCTTTCTCCTCTGCATAAAACTCACTTATAATCGAATCAAGTTTTGTCTTTGCAGATGTCTCGCTCCATCTCATGATTCCTGTATCATCAAATGACGTATTTCCGGATTTACATACAAGTGTTCCATCATCCAGATATTCCTGAAGCCCTTCCTGGATTCCATTACACAGAAACAGTGCAGCATTGTCATCCGGAGATCCCATGAGAAATTCTATTGTATAAGACTTCTTATCCTCTCTGGCTTTATCCAGATCCATTTTTTTGATAATTTCTTTGGCAATATCCTTTCCTATTGCTCTGGTATCATAAGTTGCATAATAATTGATATCCGCAGTATCCCGGATCAGACTGTCATAGGAAATAACCGGTATTTCCTGCTCTTTGGCAGTTTTCAAGATATCTGTCAGACCATAGGAATCTACCGGATCAATGATCAGGGCAGAAACCTGCTCATCAATAAATTCCTGAATCTGAGAAATCTGAAGCGCAGGATCGCCGCCGGCATTCTTCACATCTGCCTCATATCCTCCATCTTCAATCTGCGAAGTCATCTCTTCGCTGTCAATTTTTGCATCCTCATCGTCATCAGAAAGAAGCACACCTATCTTTCCGGCAGAAGCTTCCGTTACCTCAGCATCTTCCTCTGATTCATCATCTGAATCTTTGCCTGAAGAATCTCCGTCTTCTTCCTCCTTCACTGATGTCTCTTTATTGTCTTCGTCTGATTTTGCACTGTCTCCTGCCTTGCTGCTGTCATCGGCATCAGAAGCATTTTTATTTTCTGCCTCTACTTTTTCACCTTCCTCAGTTACTTCGCCTACGCCCTCTTCTTCTACCTGGGCGCTTTCATTTGCTGCTTCTTTTGCCTCATTCTTCCCGCAGGCAGACAGGAACATGGAGGATACCATTATTCCAAGCAGAATAGCTGTTGCTCTTCTTTTCATAATACGATCCTTTCTGATATCATATTTATTTATCAATTCCCTTATAATCTTTTGCAATGTTCTTCAGATAATCCCGATAGGCAACGGCTGCTTTCTTTGGTTTCAGAATATGTACATTTCGTCCCATAGAAGTCAACCATCCAAAAAATGCCTTATCAAACCACAACCTCAACAGTTACAATAAAATTATCCTCCCCCTTTATTTTGCAGAAAATCTCCGAGCCAAAGGTACGCTGGATTTTTTTCTTTGTAGAATTCTGACATACAAGCCTGATTTCTTTTATATTCTCTCCTGTTTGGGAGGGTATCGGAGCACTGATCTTTGCAGGTGCTTCAGATTCTTTTCCAATCTGTTCCTGCACATTTTCAGATTTCTCTCCTGTTTCGCCATCTGGCTGATGTATTATCGTATTATCCGCTTCTGTTTTATCTGAAGCGGATTTTTCCTCATAATATCCTCCTTCCCGTCCTCTTCTGTAATGTATATCCATTCCAAAATCACGCAGGGTTTCCATATCATCATAAATACTCTTTCGCTCAGCTCGAATCCCCTGTTCTTCCAGTTTTGCCAGAATCTCCTGCATGGTGACAGGCTTTTGGCTGGTTGTCTCAGACAGCATTTTCTGCAGATACAGTATTTTTCCTTTTTGATTACATGATTTCGCCATAATTATCCTCTTACAAATCTATGGTATATATAGTCATTTGCTTCTTTTTCCTGACTGTCATCTAACGGTGTAAGTTCTGTTTCTTTTCCATACTTTCTTTCCAGCGCATGTTGAATGAGCCAGTCTGCAAGCTGCGGATTCTTCGGAAGTAACGGTCCATGCAGATAAGTCCCTATCACATTCTTATATACTACGCCTTCATAGCCTGACTTACCGTCATTTCCTGCACCGTAAAGTACTTTTCCCAGTGGTTTGTTATTATTAATGCAGGTTCTTCCTCCATGATTCTCAAATCCAACGATCGGCATATCAAACAGCTCACTCTGCAGAACGATATTCTGGATCAGACGGCCTTCGCCCTGCTCTGTATACAAGTCTACCAGGTCCAGTCCTTTCATGTTTCCCTGATCTGTTTTGTAATACTTCCCAAGTAACTGATAGCCACCGCAGATTGCAATGACAACGCCGTTATCTTCCACATAAGCCTTAAAATCCGGTTGGATTTTCTGTAGCTTCTCACATACGATCATCTGTTCTCTGTCCGAACCGCCACCCAGAAGTACGATATCAAGCTTCGAGAAATCTATTTTATCATCCAGCTCAAACGGTATGGTCTCAGCCTCAATTCCACGCCACTGGCATCTCTTCATCAGACACTGGATATTACCTCTGTCACCGTAAAGATTCAGAAGATCCGGATATAAATGTCCTATTGTAATTTTCATTATTTCTCGCCCTCCAGTCTCTTCAGAATATTTCTGGTACTGAATAATGCTGTATAGTTTACCAGCACATACAAATTCCCCACTCCGTCCTCTACTCTGTCGCGGATTGCTTTCTCAACATCGCCCTCGAGGACAGACGGGATATCCACATATTTCAGCCGCAGACGCATATCCTGACAGCGGATACCGCTTACAGTAATAGATTTCACTGAATCATTTCCGAGAAGATCAAAGTCAACATCCCAGAGCCAGGAAATATCTGTTCCATCCTGAGCATTATCATTGATCGCAATAATGATGTCCTTCGGTGCTGATCCTGCATCACTGCGGAAATATTCTGATTAAATCCCGCCGGATTCTTGGCAAGATTTAAGGTTACTCCTGTTCCCTTAATGCGAAACTGCTCCATACGTCCGTTTTCCGGATTAAATCTGCGGAGCATATCCCCGAAATGCTCTCCCGCAAATCCCGCAGTCCTCACTCCCGCATAAGCTGCCAGTATATTATACACATTATAAAATCCCTTATAATTTGCTACAATGTGTTTTCCTTCTACACAAAAGCTAAGCTGGTCGCCTACCTTTACATCCTCCGCATCAAAATCCGGCTTCGGTCTTGCAAATCCGCATTTTGGACAATAATAATCTCCCAGCTGGCTGTAATGATAGAAACGATATTCCAGTTTTTCACCGCATCGCTTACAGAAACGTCCTTCCCTGATTTCATTTGCCGCAGATTTGATCACCGGTTTACTGATACCATAAGTTACATATGGATTCCCGGAATCCATGGCAAGATATGCGGATAATGCATCATCACCGTTTACAATAATCTGCATCTTCGGAATCTTGCGCATCATTCTTCCAGAATGTTCATAGTGATATCAATCTCTCCGTATCTGTCAAGCTGGTCGCGGAAAAGATTTGTCAGAAGCATATAGTCCGGTTTGATTCTCGGAAAAATATGTCTGGTGGATGCTTCATCGGCCTCAATGCATGCATAGTCCGCATCAATTTTACCATTCCATTTCGAAGCCAGCACAAATGCGGCAACAACTCCATTGAGCATATTGGAACCTGTATGGTTACAGATTACTTTCTGTCCTTCCGCTTCCAGTGCCGCACAGAGCATATTGTTGGTAGTTGTCTTTCCATTTGTACCGCAGGTTGCAAAAATAGCCTTTCGTACCTGTGAGGAAAGCTGTTCCAGAATGTCCGGACAGATCTTAATCGCCACTTTTCCTGCCCAGGTCACACCCTGTCTTCCCATTTTCTTACATACGTATCCTACAAATTTTGCTGCACAGACAGCAATCATTACTCTTATTTTCATTGTGTATGATAATTTCCTTTATAAATATAATCTTTGTTATTGCCGCTTATTTGTTTCAACTCACAGTCGGTAATTTCACAGAGTCTGACGTGTCAACAACATACTGACTGTGGTTTGCCTCATGTCAGTGGGAGATACCGATTTCTCTCCGCTCGCCACTGCCGTTCATTTTCTTATTTGCAATTCATCTACCACCTATAGAGGAGGGAGAATTCTTGCTATATCCTGTTAAAATTCTTTTTGCTCCTGATATCTTTACCCTTATTCATTCCGGAACAGCTATAGCTATAATAATCCTCTATGATCATTTCATAATGCCGGCAGAACAACTCAGTTAAACATAGTATCCTGCAAATAGTCTGAGCATACACCTGCCGCACCCTCTTGCATATAATATTGTGCTTCCTTCAGGTCATTCACAGTATAAATATATAACCTGATTCCTTTTTTGTCAAAAATCTTCTGCACATCCTCTGACCAGTATTTATAGTAGACTGTAGCTGCCTGAATATTCTTTTCTCTGCAAAATGCCGCAATTTCAGTCAGTTCTTTAATAGAGTATTCCTGCCATAAAGAATAAATATATCCTGGAAAATCGTACAGCAGTGCTGTTCCGGCAAACATTGCCTGGTTATAAATTTCCGGTATGACCTGCCGCATCACATCCGGGACACCGGCAGCCTCTGCCAGTTCAATATAGTCTGCATAATCTTCCACTGTTTTCTGATAATTACGGAGAGAATACTGTTTGGAATCCAGCATCACAAAAGCGTCCGGATAATCACTCAGCAGAACCAGCAGATCTTCAAATGTTATAGGCGTATATTTTCCATAAATGGGCCGGGATAAGAATTCCTCTGAGGACAGAACTTTCTTTTCATCGCCTTCCCATTGTCCAAGAGACTGATACCAGCTATGGCGGCACACCCATACATTGTCAGATGTCTTCACAAGATCAACTTCAAACAACCTGCACCCCATCTGATAGCCTGCCAGAAAACTCTCTTTTGAATTCAGATAGGTTTTATCACCAATCCCTCCCAGTGCATGTGCGATCGTTTTATAATTTTCCCACTTAAATTCAGGTGTGGTGGCAGATATGGAATAAGCATCATTTCCCCACAGAAACAGTGTAACAGCCAGTAATTCCACCAACAACAAAAACATCCTGATGAAATAACCAAATCCTGATCGTTTCTTTTTCGTATTCTGCCTCAATTTTTCAATCTCCTGCCGGTCATTTGTATTCCTCGCTTATCTTTTGCTCTCGTATTTTGTAACAGTCCAATGTCTTATTTAACACTTCTTCATCAATATGTTTTTTATATACTCTACGATTTTACGCTATCTGGCTCAAATAATCAAGGGTAATAAACGGTTATGTTACAAGGAAGTGATTTCCTATAGCATAACAAAAAAACTGCATATATACGGCATGAACACCATACATATGCAGTCTTATCATCGTCTGGACAAATATAAAATCGAAAATCTGGCTGGATTATACTAATTCGATCAGTACTTCCATTGCTGCATCGCCTTTACGCGGTCCGATCTTAACGATTCTTGTGTAACCACCGTTACGGTCAGCGTATTTTGGAGCGATCTCATCGAACATCTTAGCAACCATATCTACATCTTTAGTGTTTTTCTTTCTTCCGGCACCCTTTGCAGGTACTTCTTTAACCGGGTAGAAAACTTTCATCATCTGACGACGAGCGTGAAGTCTGGAAGGAGCATCTTTCTTGATCTCTTTCTGTACTTCATCGTATACAGTTTTCTTCTTTCCGTCAACAACTTCTTTTACTCTCTTGCCTTCAGCATCTTTACGAGCAACTTTAGCAGTTACAGTAACAGTTTCGAAGTTATCTTTTTCACGAACAGCCATAGCTACAAGGCCTTCTGCGATTTTACGGATTTCTTTTGCTTTAGCTTCTGTAGTAACAATTTTTCCATGATATAAAAGGCTTGTTACCTGGCTTCTCAGTAATGCTTTTCTCTGGTCAGAAGTTCTGCTTAATTTTCTATATTTTGCCATTTAATTTTCCTCCATCTGTGGGACAGCCGGGCACGCTTGTTCGGTCTTACTGTCCGACTGCTTAGGCATCCCCACCGTATAATATCTCTTTGCTAACTGGTTATTGTTCCCTTAGAGAACCAATAACCTGATCAATTCTTACTCTTCTGCAGGCTGAAGCTGTAAGCCCAGCTCTTTCAGTTTCGCAAGAACTTCTTCTAATGATTTACGTCCAAGGTTACGAACCTTCATCATATCATCAGAAGTCTTGTTACATAATTCTTCAACTGTATTAATGCCGGCTCTCTTCAAGCAGTTATAGGAACGAACAGATAACTCAAGTTCATCAATGCTCATTTCCAGGACTTTTTCTTTCTCATTGTCTTCTTTCTCGATCATAACCTCAGCGGTCTTTGCATTCTCGGAAAGGTCAATGAAAAGGCTCAAGTGCTCGCTTAATACTTTTGCTGCAAGGCTTACCGCCTCATCCGGATCAAGTGTACCGTTTGTATACACATCCAGTGTCAGCTTATCATAATCGGTTACCTGACCAACACGTGTATTCTCTACAGTCATGTTGACTCTGTCTACCGGTGTATAGATAGCATCAACTGCAAGTACACCGATCGGCATATCATCAGATTTACCTTTATCAGCACTGATATATCCGCGACCTTTTGTAATAGTAAGCTCCATAGCAAGTCTGCAGTCCTTGCCACCGTTTAAAGTAGCAATCACCTGATCCGGATTCATGATCTCGATATCCTGATCAGCCTGGATATCAGCTGCAGTTACAACACCTTTTCCTTCACATTCGATGTATGCGGTTTTCGGCTCATTGTCTGTGCTGTGGTTCTTAATAGCAAGGCTCTTCAGATTCATGATAATATCGCTCACGTCTTCTTTTACGCCCGGAATGGAGCTGAATTCGTGAAGCACACCATCAATTTTAACCTGGCTTACAGCTGCACCCGGCAGGAAGACAGCATAATTCTTCTTAAAGAATTTCCAAGTGTAGTTCCATATCCTCTTTCCAGAGGCTCAACTACGAATCTGCCAAATTTTTTATCTTCAGATAATTCGGTAATCTCGATCTTAGGTTTATTAAAATCAAACACTATAGGGTTCCCTCCTTCTGGGTTAATAAAAGTTTGAGGGGTATTCATTCAAATACTACAATTCAGCGGAAGATAATAATCAACCACTGAATCGTATAAATAATAGAAATATTACCAGGTAATTTTCTATGATATAATCCTATGGATTATTTGGAGTACAACTCGACGATAAGCATCTCGTTTACAGGAACATCAATTGCTTCTCTGTTAGGAAGTTCTTTTACAGTTCCTTTTAAGTTCTCCTGATCTACATCGATCCATTCCGGAACAAGACGTCCGCCAGTTACTTCAAGGATACCTTTGTATCTTTCAGAACCTTTGGATTTTTCTCTGATCTCGATCTGATCACCGGCTTTTACAAGGTAGGAAGGAATGTTTACACATTTTCCGTTTACAAGTACATGCTTGTGGTCAACAATCTGACGAGCTTCTTTTCTTGTTCTTGCAAATCCCATACGGAATACTACATTGTCAAGTCTGCTCTCAAGAAGGATCATAAGGTTTGCACCAGTCTGTCCAGGCATTCTGTCAGCTTTGTCGTAGTAGTTGTGGAAAGGTTTTTCCAGAACTCCGTAGATGAATTTTGCTTTCTGTTTTTCTCTTAACTGTAAACCATACTCAGACATTTTACGATTTGCACGTTTTAACTGTCTTGTGGATTTTTTATCAATTCCTAAATAAATCGGATCCAGGCCAAGGGATCTGCATCTTTTCAGAACAGGCACTCTATTTACTGCCATTTCTCAAATACCTCCTAATATTCTAAATCAATTAGACTCTTCTGCGTTTTGGTGGGCGGCAACCGTTGTGTGGTACCGGAGTTACGTCGCGGATGCTTGTTACTTCCAGTCCGCAAGCCTGAAGGGCACGGATTGCAGCTTCACGTCCAGAACCTGGTCCTTTTACCATAACATCTACAGTTTTTAAACCATGAATAAGTGCAGCTTTTGTTGCAGTCTCAGCTGCCATCTGTGCTGCATAAGGAGTAGATTTTCTTGAACCTCTAAATCCAAGACCACCAGCACTTGCCCATGAAAGAGCGTTTCCTTCATTGTCAGTCAGAGTAACAATTGTATTGTTGAAAGAAGACTGAATATGTGCCTGTCCGTGTTCAACGTTTTTCTTGACACGACGTTTTGCAGTCGCTTTTTTAGTCACTTTAGCCATTTTAAAACTAACCTACACTTTCCTATTTATCAATCAAATATATGTTACAAGAAACACCATGTCCACTAAATTCATTTCCTCGCTTCGCTTGTCATTCATCAAGTGTCCATGGAAGCTTCCTCATAAGATCAGCTTACGCTTATCAGATGTTTAAAGCTTTATTTATTTCTTCTTATTAGCTACTGTTCTCTTAGGACCTTTACGTGTTCTGGCGTTGGTCTTAGTCTTCTGACCACGAACCGGAAGTCCTTTACGATGACGGATACCTCTGTAGCATCCAATTTCCTGCAGTCTCTTAATGTTGAGGGCGATTTCTCTACGAAGGTCACCTTCTACTGTCATTGTTTCATCAATAACTGCGCTGAGTCTCTTTACTTCGTCATCAGTCAGATCTCTGACACGTGTGTCAGGATTAACTTCTGCCTTTGCAAGGATCTTGTCTGCGCTTGGTCTACCAATACCATAAATGTAGGTAAGACCGATTTCAATACGTTTTTCTCTTGGTAAGTCTACACCAGCTATACGAGCCATGTACTGTTTCCTCCATCTTCTACTTTGAAAGTCCTTAATGCCTGTACATCACTTACCCTCGCAAATTCTCTCACTCAAGTAAGGTGAAATGGGATGTATCGGACACATCACTTCCTTATTTCTCAGTTCCTAATTGGGGTGCCTCGGTAAAACACCCAGCTGCAATTGGCGAAAAGCAGCCTTTCCGAATTACTGCGGCCAACGGGCCAACGTTGCCTCTCGGTATTAGGCAATACATGCTAAACTATCTTAACAGTCTGAACAACCCTTCCGGGCGTCTCACACTGCAGCCGCACGTTACACAAACTTTAAACCGTCAATCAACCCTGACGCTGTTTGTGTTTTGGATTCTCACAGATTACTCTGATAGATCCTTTTCTTTTAATGATCTTGCATTTTTCGCAGATCGGCTTTACAGATGATCTTACTTTCACTGGAAATCCTCCTTCCGTAAATTCATTAAAATCTGCAGTTTTTTGAGCGCACAAATACAATATACTCACGCGTTCGGCTTATATATTATCACAGCAAAATATAAAATGCAAGCACTTTTTTGAATAAAATCACATTTTTTCATTTTCTCCCCCAATCATCCATTTATACTTCCCACTGCCAACATACAGCGTAGAAAAATAATTCATTTCATGTGCATTTGCAGGCATCTTAGATATTCTTAGCTCTCAGAAATCTGCGTTATGAGAAAATCAGGTCACTGTCTGAGCGAAGCGAGTTTGACCTGATTTCCTCATGCTTTTAGCAGATTTATGAAAGCTTAGAATATCTTAGATGCCGAAACCGCACATGAAATGAATTATTTTTCTACGCGTCCCCCTTTACAGCACAAAAAAAGAGAACCAGATCCCTCCAGCTCTCTTTCTCATCACTGCACCAACTGCAGTCCAATATTTCTTACTTATCTCTCCAGATAATCCTGCCCTTAGACAGATCATACGGAGACAATTCAATCGTAACTTTATCTCCAGGAAGAATACGAATAAAATTCATACGTAACTTTCCACTGATATGTGCAAGCACCACATGTTTGTTCTCCAGTTCCACTTTAAACATCGCATTAGGCAGCTTTTCCAGAACAGTGCCTTCCACTTCGATTACATCTGCTTTTGACATTTTAAACCTCCTGTATGTCGTCCAATTATTTCGTAAGAGTCAGAATCTCCGGATCTCCGTCTGTAATAAGAATCGTATTCTCATAATGAGCAGAAAGAGAACCATCCATAGTTACAACAGTCCACTCATCATCCAGCCATGCCACATCTGCACGTCCCAGATTGATCATAGGCTCTACAGCAAGTGTCATACCCGGCATCAGACGAACTCCTCTTCGCTTCTGCGGAAAATTCGGGATCTGCGGATCCTCATGAAGGTGAGTGCCGATTCCATGTCCAACCAGGTCGCGGACAATCCCATAATGATATTTGGCAGCATGAGCACCGATTGCCTTGGAAATATCATTCAGATGATTTCCCGCACGTGCGGCCTTGAGTCCCTCAAAGAAACACTCTCTGGTCACATCCATCAGCTTACGTGCCTGCGGTGAAACTTCACCGACAGCATAAGTCCTCGCTGCATCAGAATGATACCCCTTATAAATAAGACCGGCATCAATCTTTACAAGATCTCCCTCCTGAATGATCTTCTCTTCAGACGGGATCCCATGAACTACCTCATCATTCAGACTGATACAGAATGACGCCGGAAACCCTCCGTAGTTCAGGAAATTCGGGATGCATCCCAGATCACGTATCATCTGTTCTCCGATACGGTCAATCTCCTTTGTGCTCACTCCCGGTTTAATGTAAGGGATCAGACCATCATGCACTTTTTCAAGCAGATGACCTGCCTCCCTCATAAGTTCAATTTCATGTTCTGTCTTGATAGAAACCGACATTTTACCTCCAGATGGTGTTTAAAAACACCCAATTACTCTCCCAGGATGGCAACAATATCTGCAAATACTTCTTCAAGATCTTTTGTACCATCCACTGATTTTAAAATTCCCTCTTTAGTATAATAATCGATCAGCGGCTGTGTCTGCTCATGATATACGTTAAGACGTTTCTGAACTGTTTCAGGCTGGTCATCATCACGAAGCACCAGTTTCTCTCCACAGGTATCACAAACGCCCTCAACCTTCGGTGCTGCATGTACAACATGATAAGTAGCACCACATTTCAGGCAGGCACGTCTTCCGGACATACGGTTTACAATATTGGAATCCGGAACATCCACATCGATTGCATAATCAACTTTACTTCCCAGTTTGTTCAGAGCCTCTGTTAAGCACTCTGCCTGAGGAATTGTTCTTGGAAAACCATCCAGCACATAACCATTTGCTGCATCCGGCTGTTGTATTCTGTCCACAACCAGATCACAGGTCAGTTCATCAGGTACGAGAAGTCCCTGATCCATATAAGTTTTTGCTTTTTTACCCAGTTCTGTTCCATTTTTAATGTTTGCGCGGAAAATATCTCCGGTAGAAATATGCGGAATCTGATATTTCGCAGCAATTTTCTTCGCCTGAGTTCCTTTTCCTGCCCCCGGTGCACCCAACATAATGATTTTCATAAGTTATACCCTCCGTTTTCTTTTTTAGCAAATCAAGGCTGTGATGCCATGCACCACAACCTCTCATTTTTAATTGTTCAGAAAGCCTTTGTAATTACGTACGAGAAGCTGTGACTCAATCTGTTTCACAGTTTCGAGGATAACACCAACAATAATGATGATAGATGTACCACCGAATGAAACATTCGCTCCGAACACACCATTAAAGATGAACGGAATCACGCACACAATGATAAGACCTACTGCACCTATAAATATAATATAATTTAAGATATTAGTCAAATAGTCTGACGTAGGTTTTCCAGGACGAATACCCGGAATAAATCCACCCTGCTTTTTGATATTATCTGCTACTTCCAGAGGATTGAATGTAATGGAAGTATAGAAATATGCAAAGAAAACACAAAGTACGATGTAAAGAACCAATCCCCATGTATACTGGAGCTGTTTCGGATTACACCAGTTATTGGAAGAAAGACCACGAATAATCTCACTTCCGATTCCTGTACCATTACCTTTTCCTGTTAACTGCGCAATGACAGCCGGGAAAGACATAATGGAGGATGCAAAGATTACCGGGATAACACCGGCGGTGTTAACCTTCAGCGGAATATTGGTGGACTGACCGCCCATCAGCTTTCTTCCAACCATTTTCTTGGAATACTGAACCGGAATTCTTCTCTCTGCTCCGTTAAGGATAAGTACCAGAACTACTACCAGAAGAATAACGGCTGCAATGATCAGTCCTGCAAGAGTACCCTTTGCAATCGTTTTTCCTTTAATAAAGTTCTCATACAGTAATGTCAGGTCGCTTGGTACTCTGGAAATGATATTAATGGTAAGTACGATGGAAATACCATTTCCAACGCCTTTTTCCGTAATACGCTCACCGAGCCACATCAGCATAGCTGAACCGGCTGTAAGGCAGGCAACAACTACAACACCTTTAAAGAAGTCCAGATTCGGAATCATACCCTGACGTCCGAATCCGATTGCCATTGCGATTGACTCAAATAAAGCAAGACCTACGGTCACATAACGTGTGATCGCAGTCATCTTCTTTCTTCCCTCTTCACCATCTCTCTGCATTTCTTCCAGTGCCGGAATTGCAATGGTAAGAAGCTGAATGATAATGGAAGATGTAATATATGGTGTGATGTTTAATGCGAAAATTGACATTCTTTCAAATGAACCACCGGTAAATGCATCAAAGAAATTGAATGCATCACCGGCATTGCTGCTGAACCACTGTTTGAAGAAATCACTGTCAACTCCCGGTACCGGAATCTGGCAGCCGATACGGATGATAAAAATCATCCATATCAGATACAACAGCTTGCGTCTCATTTCTTTCACTCTAAAAACATTTTTAAGAGTTTCAAACATTAGATCACCTCTACTGTACCACCAGCAGCTTCAATTTTTGATTTTGCAGTCTCGCTGACAGCATTTACTTTGACATTAAGTTTCTTTGTCAGCTCACCGTTTCCAAGAATTTTAACGCCATCAGCGATCTTGGAGATTGCACCGCTTGCAAGTAAGCTTTCTGCTGTAACTTCTGCACCATCTTCAAAACGGTTCAGTACGTCAACGTTGATTGCAATAATCTCTTTTGTATTTCTATTTTTGAATCCTCTCTTAGGCAGACGTCTGTATAAAGGCATCTGACCACCTTCAAATCCCGGTTTCTTGTGACCGGAACGAGCTAACTGTCCTTTGTGTCCTTTACCGGCTGTTTTACCGTTTCCAGAACCATGTCCACGGCCTCTTCTGAAGTTATCGCTGTGCTTAGAACCTTCTGCTGGTCTTAAGTTTGATAATTCCATGTTGGCACCTCCTTATTATTATTTCAAATCTATAAGTTCAGATTGTATTGTGTCTGAATATGTTTCTGTATGCTCCTGCCATTCTCTGCGAATAACAGGTTCATATCAGATCCATATCAGAATTCTCTCTGGTTAAATCGCAATTAAGCTTCTTCAACCTTTACCAGGTGCTGTACCTGCTGAATCATTCCTCTTGTTGCTGCGTTATCCGGCATTTCAACTGTTTTGTGCATTTTTGTAAGACCCATAGCTGCAACAGTTTTTTTGTGTTTCGGAACTGCACCAATAGGAGATTTTACTAATGTAACTTTTAATGTGTTTGCCATTTTTGTATTTCCTCCTTAAGCCAGAATCTCATCAACAGATTTTCCGCGAAGTCTAGCAACTTCTTCCGGAGTTTTTAACTGTCTTAAGCCTTCGATTGTTGCAAGAACAACGTTCTGTTTGTTTCTGGATCCCATACATTTTGTACGGATGTTTTTGATACCAGCTAACTCGATTACCGCACGGGCAGGACCGCCGGCGATAACGCCAGTACCTTCCGGAGCTCTCTTCAGAAGCATTTCAGCGCTTCCGTATTTTCCAACGAAGTCATGTGTAATAGAGTTGTTTTCGTCTCTTGCTACTGTTACTAATTTCTTAATAGCATCCTCTTTTCCTTTGCGGATCGCTTCAGGAATTTCGGCTGCTTTACCTAAACCTGCACCAACGTGTCCGTTGCCGTCACCTACAACAACTAAAGCTGTGAAACGGAAGTTACGACCACCTTTAACAACCTTGGTAACACGCTTGATTGATACTACTTTATCTTCTAATTCTAACTGACTAGCATCAATAAGATTACGTTTCATGTGTTTCGCTCCTCCTTATTAGAATTTCAGCCCAGCTTCTCTTGCTGCGTCTGCCAGTGCTTTAACTTTACCGTGGTAGATATAGCCTCCTCTGTCGAAAACAACGCTTTCGATGCCAGCTTCAACAGCTTTCTTACCAATAACGGTTCCTAAATGTGCAGCAGCTGCTACATCATCAGTGTTCTCTAACTCAGCTCTTACTTCTTTCTGAAGAGTAGAAGCAGATACTAAAGTTTTTCCTACAGTGTCATCAATGATCTGAGCATAAATATGCTTGTTGGAACGAAATACTGCTAAACGTGGTGTTGTTGCAGTTCCGTTTAAATGATGACGTAATCTTCTATGCTTATTCTCACGAATTTTCGCTCTAGATGCCTTATTTACCATTTTCTCACCCTCCTGAATTATTTCTTACCAGTCTTACCAACTTTACGTCTGATAACTTCATCAACATACTTAATACCTTTACCTTTGTATGGCTCAGGTCTTCTCTTGTCTCTGATCTCAGCTGCAAACTGGCCAACTTTTTCTTTGCTGATACCGGATACGATAATCTTGTTACCATCTACTTTGGTTTCGATTCCGTCTGGATCTTCCATTTCTACCGGATGAGAATATCCAAGCTAAGCACAAGCTTTTTGCCCTGTTTTGCTGCTTTATAACCTACACCGTTAACTTCAAGCTCTTTTGTATAGCCTTCGCTTACACCAACAACCATGTTGTGGATCAAGCTTCTTGTTAAACCGTGAAGAGATTTCATTTTCTTTAAGTCGTTTGGTCTGGATACTACTACATGACCATCTTCGACTTTGATTTCCATTTCTGTAGGAAGTGCTCTTTCGAGAGTTCCTTTTGGTCCTTTTACAGTTACTACGTTGCCTTCAGCGACAGTTACTTCTACGCCTGCAGGAATAGCAACCGGAAGTCTACCAATTCGTGACATATGTTTGTCCTCCTTACTTAGATTATCGGAGAGGATGTTTCATCCTCTCTGTTTTCAGTTTGTTCTCTATAAAAAATCTTGGTTCAAATTACCAAACGAATGCTAATACTTCGCCGCCAACCTGAAGTTTACGAGCTTCTTTATCAGTAATAACACCTTTGTTTGTAGAAAGAATTGCGATTCCAAGTCCACCAAGAACTTTTGGAAGCTGATCCTTACCTGCGTAGATACGAAGACCAGGTTTGGAAATTCTCTTTAAACCAGTGATGATTTTTTCGTTTTTGTCTTCACCGTATTTCAGTGTGATATGAAGAGTTTTAACAACTCCGTCTTCAACTAAATCATATTTTGCAATATATCCTTCATCAACAAGGATGTTAGCAATTGCAGTTTTCATTTTGGATGCCGGAACATCTACTGTGTCATGTTTTGCAGTGTTTGCGTTACGGATTCTTGTAAGCATATCTGCGATTGGATCGCTCATTGTCATGTTAGTTTCCTCCTGTTATTCAGACTTTACATGTGCATATATATTAATTGTTTACATTGTTACCTGTTTTATCATAAATCTCGTTTGGACATATGATCGGACTGATAAATCAGCCGATCGTTTATTTTATTTAAATCCGGTTCCTACCAGGAAGCCTTCTTAACACCCGGGATCTGTCCCTTGTAAGCTAATTCACGGAAGCAGATTCTGCAGATTCCGTACTTTCTTAAAACAGAATGTGGACGTCCACAAATATTGCAACGTGTATATTCTCTTGTGGAGAATTTCTGTTTACGCTGCTGTTTGATTTTCATTGCTGTTTTAGCCATGAATCGTTCCTCCTATTATTTTGCAAACGGCATATTGAATAATGTCAGTAATTCACGAGCTTCTTCATCAGTCTTAGCTGTAGTAACGAAGATGATGTCCATACCTCTTACTTTGTCAACTTTGTCATATTCAACTTCCGGGAAGATCAGCTGCTCTTTGATACCCAGAGCGTAGTTTCCACGACCATCGAATGCGTTCGGGTTAACACCACGGAAGTCACGTACACGAGGAAGTGCAAGGTTGATCAGACGATCAGCGAACTCGTACATTTTTTCTCCTCTTAATGTAACTTTACAACCGATCGGCATACCCTCTCTGATTTTAAAGTTAGCGACAGATTTTTTAGCTTTAGTAGCGATTGCTTTCTGTCCTGTGATAAGTTCCATATCTGCGATTGCAGCATCAAGAAGCTTAGCGTTTTCTTTGGCTTCACCAACACCCATATTGATTACGATCTTGTCGAGTTTTGGCACTTCCATAACATTTTTGTATCCAAATTTTTTGGTCATGGCATCCATGATCTCATTTTTGTACATTTCTTTTAATCTACTCACTTGTCATGCCTCCTCTCTTAATTAATCGATAACCTTACCGGTCTTTTTAGCAACGCGGACTTTTTTGTCGCCGTCCATCTGGAATCCTACTCTTGTAGCCTGTCCATCAACAACCAGCATAACGTTGGAGATGTGCAGTGGAGCTTCTTTTGTAATGATTCCGCCCTGCTGATTTGCAGCAGATGGTTTGCTGTGTTTTGTAACTTTGTTGATATTCTCAACAACAACGGTATTGTCTTTTGCGTTAACTGCAAGGACTTTACCCTCTTTGCCATTATCTTTACCAGCGATAACTTTTACAGTATCACCTTTTTTAATTTTCATAGCTGACATTAGGCACCCTCCTATAATACTTCCGGAGCTAAGGAAACGATCTTCATGAATTTCTTTTCACGAAGCTCTCTGGCAACTGGTCCAAAGATACGTGTTCCTCTCGGAGTTAAGTCGTCTTTAATGATTACGGCAGCATTTTCATCGAAACGGATGTAAGATCCGTCTTTACGACGAGCGCCTTTTTTAGTTCTAACTACAACAGCTTTTACAACGTCACCTTTTTTAACAACGCCGCCTGGTGTTGCATCTTTAACAGTAGCAACGATTGTATCGCCAATGCTTGCATATCTTCTTGTAGAGCCGCCCATAACACGAATACAAAGGATTTCTTTTGCACCAGTGTTGTCGGCAACTTTCAGTCTAGTTTCCTGCTGGATCATACTGGTTTCCTCCTTATTTAACTTTCTCTACGATTTCAACCAGTCTCCATCTTTTATCCTTGGATAACGGTCTGGTTTCCATAACTTTTACGGTATCACCGATATTGCACTCATTGTTTTCGTCATGAGCTTTTAATTTATATGTTCTCTTCACGATCTTTTTGTAAAGAGGATGTTTTACATGGTCTTCAATAGCAACTACAATGGTCTTGTCCATCTTATTGCTGACAACCTTACCCACGCGGGTTTTTCTCAGATTTCTTTCCACGATAGTTTCCTCCTATTATTTGGAAGCGTTAGCCTGCTCAGTAATTACTGTCTGGATTCTTGCAATGTTCTTGCGAACCTCTTTAATGCGGCTTGTATTCTCTAATTGATTAGTTGCATTCTGAAATCTCAGATTGAAAAGTTCTTTTTTAGCAGCTACTAATTCTTCATTTAATTCTGCAGCTGATTTTGCCTTTAAATCTTCCACGAATTTATTAATTTTCACTGTTATCACCGCCTTCTAAGTCTGCACGAGAAACGATTTTACATTTACATGGTAACTTGTGCATCGCAAGACGTAATGCTTCACGAGCGATTTCCTCGGAAACGCCTGCGATTTCGAACATTACACGTCCTGGCTTAACAACTGCTACCCAGTATTCGAGAGCACCTTTTCCGGAACCCATTCGTGTTTCTGCTGGTTTCGCTGTTACTGGTTTATCTGGGAAAATCTTGATCCAAACCTGACCACCACGTTTGATATAACGAGTCATAGCAACACGGGCTGCTTCGATCTGGTTGGAACGGATCCAACACGGTTCGGTTGCAACAAGTCCGAATTCACCATAATTGATCTTATTACCTCTAAGGGCTTTTCCTCTCATGGAGCCACGGAATTGTTTACGACGTTTTACTCTTTTTGGCATTAACATTATTTATCGCTCCCTTCCTTAGTTCCTTTTGTCGGAAGAATCTCACCATTGTAGATC
>ENA-OQCN01000301-OQCN01000301.1-human-gut-metagenome-genome-assembly--contig:-NODE-301-length-26444-cov-6.004598_pt1 | contig 26444 bp, 29 predicted proteins | sample MGYA00242497_ERZ504576 | MGnify/ENA primary metagenome ERZ504576 (study PRJEB26092, sample SAMD00036296) | human gut metagenome | host: Homo sapiens | study: EMG produced TPA metagenomics assembly of... | reverse complement strand
ATCAGGATACTCGAGATCGAGACTTCTTATGCCACTTGTTTTTGCAGCAGCCATGGGTGGAAATTTATCTCTCATCGGTGCACGGGAAATCTCATAGCACAATCAGCTATGGGAGAGATTGGACTTAGCTTTGGATTTTTCGAGTATGCAAAGGTAGGACTTCCGATACTTATAGCAGGTATTCTGTACTTTGCATTTATAGGATACAAATTCCTGCCTGAAAAGCGGGGCAGTACGGAAAGCTCATATGATGAGCAGAAGGATTTTTCAAATGTGCCTAAATGGAAACAGATGATGTCATTGATTATCTTAATCCTTACACTTTTGGGAATGATTTTCGAGGACAAGATTGGCATCAAGCTTTGTGTCATCGGCTGTGTCGGAGCACTTGCCCTTATCATTACAGGCGTTATCAGTGAGAAAAACGCACTTAAATCAATAGATTTGAAAACCATTTTCTTATTTGGTGGAACTCTTTCACTTGCATCGGCGCTTCAGGAGACCGGGGCAGGCGAGGAAATCGCAACAGCGGTTATCGGTATACTTGGCAAAAATCCATCACCATACGTTCTCACATTCGTAGTGTTCATGCTTTGCTGTGTACTTACGAACTTTATGTCAAATACCGCCACCACAGCACTTTTGGTTCCAATCTGCGTATCAATTGCCACAGAGATTGGAGCTGACCCGAGTGCAGTACTTATGGCATGTGTTATCGGTGGTTCATGTGCATACGCCACACCTATCGGTATGCCTGCCAACACAATGGTCATTACAGCCGGAGGATACACCTTCAAGGATTATGCAAAGGCCGGTATTCCGCTTATAGTAGTGGCGACCATTGTAAGTATGGTCTTACTGCCGATTTTCTATCCGTTCTTCCCATAAGAACGGATGGGAGTGGGTAAACAATAAATTAATATTTAATTATTTACAAGATTTATATTAGGAGGAAAAACTATGTCAAACGAGAAACAGGTAGAACAGCTTACCACCTATATGGCAAATTTTATCGCTCATATAGCAAAAAAATTACCGGATGATGTCATTGCAAAACTGACAGAACTCCGTGACAAAGAGGACAGTCCTCTTTCAAAAACAATCTATGATACAATGTTTAGAAATCAGGAGCTTGCGGTAAAACTTAACCGCCCAAGCTGCCAGGATACAGGAGTACTTCAGTTCTGGGTTAAATGTGGAACAAAATTCCCACTTATTGATGAGCTTGAGGGACTTTTAAAAGAGGCAGTTGTAAAAGCTACATTTGAGGCTCCTCTTCGTCACAACAGTGTTGAGACTTTCGATGAGTACAACACAGGCAAGAACGTTGGAAAAGGAACACCTACAGTATTCTGGGATATCGTGCCAAACAGTGACAAATGTGAGATCTACACATACATGGCAGGAGGTGGATGTACACTTCCGGGAAAAGCTATGGTACTTATGCCTGGAGAGGGCTATGAAGGAGTTACAAAATTCGTAATGGATGTTATGACTACTTATGGTTTAAATGCATGCCCACCTCTCCTGGTAGGTGTAGGTGTAGCAACATCTGTTGAGACAGCAGCACTTTTATCAAAGAAAGCACTCATGCGTCCAATCGGATCTCACAATGAGAACGAGAGAGCCGCAAAGATGGAAACACTTCTCGAGGATGGTATCAATGCTATCGGCCTTGGACCTCAGGGAATGGGCGGAAAATACTCAGTAATGGGTGTAAATATCGAGAACACAGCCCGTCATCCATCTACAATCGGTGTAGCCGTAAACGTAGGCTGCTGGAGCCACAGACGCGGACACATTGTTTTTGATAAGGACCTTAACTATACAATCACAACACATTCGGGGGTGGAATTATAATGGTAGAGAGAATTAATGGAAAAACAATTTTAACAACACCAATCTCAGCAGAGGATCTTAAAGGAATAAAAATAGGAGATATTGTATACTTAAATGGAAGCATGACAACATGCCGTGACGTAGCACACCGACGTCTCGTTGAGGAGGGAAGAGAGCTTCCGGTAGACGTAAGAAACAATGCTATTTTCCATGCAGGACCGATCATCCGTCCACTCGAGAATGACAAATTTGAGATGGTATCTGTTGGACCGACAACAAGTATGCGTATGGAAAAATTCGAGTACGAGTTCGTAAAAGAGACCGGCGTACGTGTTATCATCGGAAAAGGTGGTATGAAAGAGAATACAGAGCGTGCATGTAAAGAGTTCGGTGCCATTCACTGCGTATTCCCGGCAGGAAATGCAGTAGTAGCCGCAACAGAGGTTGAGGAAATCGTCCGCGCAGAGTGGAGAGATCTCGGAATGCCTGAGACACTCTGGAACTGCCGTGTGAAAGAGTTTGGCCCACTTATCGTATCTATAGATACAGAGGGTAACAACTGGTTCGAGCAGCAGAAAGTTGAGTTCAACAAGAAAAAAGATGCAGCAACAGAGGAAATCTGCAAGCAGGTAGGATTCATCAAATAGTTGCCGGAGCCTGGTATCAAATTTATTTAGACCCTAATTGCCATGAAAGTATTCTGGCAAAATATATACCGCAGAATGCGGGAGAAAACATAAAAAAATATAATTTTTCGCGCAAAGGCTCTCACATAATTTGACTATTATGTGGGAGCTTTTAGATATATGAAATTAGAATAGTATGATAATCATTTCCATAGGATATTAAAATAAATTACTGCAATAAAAAAGATTATTGCCGGTAACTAAAAAAGAGAGGAATAAATGATAATGAAGCAATTCCTGAGAAAAACAATGAAAAATGTAGCAGCCTACGTGGAACTTTTTCTGTCGGCAGTACTGGTGTTTGTGATAGTGGTGCTTATTATAAAGCTTATAGGGCAGTGCTTTTTTGATATATGGCATGATAAAATTAAACTGGAGTATTACATGGAATATATCATGTCGCTTGCAATCGGTGTGGAGTTTGTGAAAATGCTCTGTACTCATAAGCCGGGCACAATCATAGAGGTGCTTTTGTTTGCGACAGCCAGGCAGATGATCGTGGAGCATCTCAATGTATATGAGACACTTGTCGGAATAGGTGCGATAGCGGCGCTTTTTTGCCATCAGAAAATTCCTTTTCTGCAGCTTTGATGAGGCAGACCACATGATATGCCGTGGCAGCCAGACGGTAGCGAGGGCGAATTTTATTTCCGGAACAAATATACCGGAGGAAAAGACAAAGCTGCTTAGAGATGTGATAAGCGAAAAATTGCAGGATGAGGGTAAAAATGTGTCAATCGGAGCCTGTGTGTATTACCAGGATTGTGCGCTCAGAGTTGATAATGTGAAGCAGGGCGTTGTCACAAGAGTTGAGGTAATTAAAAATCTGTAGATAAAAAGAGGATCAGCACATCTGTGCTAATCCTCTTTTTGCTACTCCAGATTAAGTTTCTTTGTCATTTCTTACAAAAATGTAAGATACAAGGTCGAAATGTAAGCTGATTCGATAGCATACATTCCGGCATTTTGTTATTATAATTACATGAAGCAGCAACAATATAAGTTGTGAAGCCGATTATGACGTCATATTTAAAATAAATGCAACAAAAATAGAAGTTTAAATAACATTTTGAAATCATCGTAAAGGAGCATTGAAATGGCAATCTTAGAAGTAAGTAACCTCAAAAAAATATATACCACCAGATTTGGTGGCAACCAGGTACAGGCATTGAAAAACATCAATTTCTCTGTAGAGGAAGGTGAGTATGTGGCAATCATGGGAGAGTCCGGCTCAGGAAAGACGACACTTTTAAATATTCTCGCGGCACTTGATAAGCCGACAGCGGGAGAGGTACTTTTAAATGGAAAGAACCTTGTCTCATTGAAGGAAAAGGAGATATCTGCCTTCAGACGTGAGCATCTGGGCTTCGTATTTCAGGATTTTAATCTGCTTGACAATTTTTCACTGAAGGACAATATCTTTTTACCGCTTGTGCTGTCAGGTGTGGACTATAGGGATATGGAAAAAAGGCTTGCACCTATAGCTTCACTGCTTGGAATTGAAAAGCTGCTTAATAAATATCCATACGAGGTGTCAGGAGGACAGAAGCAAAGGGCAGCAGTGCACGTGCGATAATAACAAATCCCGAATTAATTTTGGCTGATGAGCCAACAGGAGCACTGGATTCAAAGGCAACAGACAGTCTGCTTAGGCTGTTCAACAGGATAAACGAGGACGGACAGACCATTCTCATGGTGACACACAGCACAAAGGCTGCAAGTCATGCCAACAGGGTGCTTTTCATAAAGGACGGTCAGGTGTTTCATCAGATTTACCGTGGTAATCTTACAAATGACGAGCTCTATGTGAAGATTCAGGACGCACTTATGCTGATTACGACAGGTGGTGAGAAGCATGAATAAAATATATAGCAGGCTGGCATTTACAAATATAAAAAATAATAAGACTCTTTATATGCCTTACATTATATCGGGAATGGTCATGATAGCCATGTTTTATGTGATGATGTTTTTAAACAACTCAAAGGGACTTGGCAAGGTGCCGGGTGCGGATGTATTGGTGGATATAATGGGGCTTGGATGCGGAATAATAGCGATTTTTTCATATATATTTCTGTTTTATACAAACAGCTTTATCATCAAAAGGCGCAAGAAAGAGGTAGGAATATACAATATTCTTGGCATGGAAAAACGTCATATCACGAGAGTTTTGATAATTGAGACACTTACCGTAGCACTCGCAGCAATAGTATCCGGAATTATAGCCGGTATTTTGTTTTCTAAGCTGTTGATTATGTTTCTTTATAGAATTATAAATATTAAAGCGCAAATTAATTTCGCTGTATCTACTAGCGCTGTTGTGAATACAATACTTATTTTTGGAGTGCTGTATTTTCTCACTCTCATCTATAACCTAATGCAGGTGAAGCTTGCTAATCCGATAGAGCTGCTTCGCGGTGGCAATGTCGGTGAGAAAGAGCCGAAGAGCAAATGGCTTATCGCTATAATCGGACTAGGCTGTCTTGCCGGGGGATATTATATTGCGATTACCACAAAGAGCCCTCTTCAGGTGCTTTCACTGTTCTTTGTCGCAGTGCTGCTTGTCATCGTCGGAACGTATCTTTTATTTATTTCAGGAAGCATTGTGATACTTAAGGCACTCAGGAAAAACAAGAAGTTTTAGGAACAATAAAAAGCATTTTGCGGCGGTTTCAGGAATGATTTACAGAATGAAGCAGAATGCGGGCGGACTAGCGAGTATATGCGTGCTTTCCACAATGGTGCTGGTTGTTGTTTCCACAACCGTGAGTATGTATGCGGGCATGGAGGGAGAACTTAAGCAGAGATATCCTTCGGATATCAGTGTATATAGCTGGTATAAGGAAGTGCCGGATGATGTGAATCTGGATGATGCACTTAAAGAAGCTGCTGCAGATTCGGATAAAATAATAGCTGACTCTGCTTGTAATGTTAAAGACAGCAAAAGCTACACTTATTTTAGCTGGACAGTGTTTAGAGAGGGGACAGAGTTTAAGCCGGTGTTAAGTTTCGATAACGATATTTCCCTGTTGTATTTTGTCACAGGAGATGAAATTGATGAGATGGAGACCGGCTTTAAAGAGAGGCTGAATAAAAAAATCCCACAGCTTGATACCGGTTCGGTGGCTGTTTATGGAACAGAAAAGTTTAATGGCGATATAATTAATCTGTTGGGCAAAGAATTTAAAGTAGCTGCGGCAGAAAAAACTGCTGTAAGTAAAGACAGCTATATGTCCTCTATGTATAGTGGTGTGTACTATGTAGTGGTAGACAGCAAGGCAACACTTGCAGAGATATTTAACCTGAACAGCTCGCTGGGAGGGGATAGTGTGCCGACTATGCTCAACAATGAAATTGATTATAATCTGTATGGCAGCAGTGAGGATAAGCTTGCTGTGGCAAAGGCTCTGGATAAGCATTTTGAGGAAAATAGTGTAAAATCAGATGTGTCAGGCTTCTATGAGGAAAGCCGTGATGCAAACAGAGAACAGATTTATGTATTGTATGGTGGCCTGTTCTTTATCGGAATATTCCTTGGAACGATGTTTCTTATGGTTACTGTGATGATTATTTTCTATAAGCAGATTTCAGAGGGCTATGATGACAAAGCACGCTATGAGATTATGGAGAAGGTCGGCATGAGCAATGACGAGGTGAAGAAATCCATTACTTCACAGGTGCGTATGGTATTTTTCCTGCCGATTATCCTTGCAGCGTGTCATCTTGCAGCAGCATTTCCTCTGCTTCGCAGACTGCTTGTCATGTTTAATCTGACGGATGTTAAGCTTATTGTGATCTGTATGGTTGCTACGCTTTTTGTGTTTATGGTCATATACTATATTGTTTTCAAGATTACTTCGAGAGCATACTACAGGATTGTGGGAAACCAGATTTAGGGGTTTCATATGAATTATGAATGCGCTATAATAGGACATAGCAATGATGCGTAAGAATATAGAGCGAGAGGAACAAGCAGTATGAGTATGACAGAAACAATTAAACTTTACGACAGGGATGCATATGCCATAGAGTTTGAGGCAGATATTATATCTTGCGAGCCGAACAAGGCAGATGATAAGCAGTTTGATATAATATTAAATCAGACTTTATTTTTCCCGGAGGAGGGCGGACAGAGCCCGGACATGGGAATACTTGGTGGCTACAGTGTCGTTGATGTGCAGATTAAGAATGGAGTCATTACTCATACGGTGGATATTTCCGCAGGTGATTGCTGCATAATGGGCAAAGAAGAGGCTCAGACAGAAAAGAAGACTGATGGACAGATTACAGGCATGGAGTGCGCTTCTGAGAAGTAGAGCTTGCAGCAGGCGTCCACGTACATGGCAAAATAGACTGGCAGCATCGTTTTTACAATATGCAGCAGCACAGTGGAGAGCATATTTTTTCGGGAATTGTCCACCGCAGGTTTGGTTTTGAGAATGTGGGCTTTCATCTGAGTGATTCTGTAGTGACAATGGATTTCAGTGGAGTGATTTCACCGGAGGATATAGCAGAGGTGGAGCATGAGGTAAATGTAGCCATTTCAAAAAATATTCCGATAGAGGTGACATATCCGTCAAGGGATGAGCTTGCGCAGCTGGAGTACAGAAGCAAAATCGAGATTGAAGGACAGGTCAGAATAGTGACAGTGCCGGGGTATGATGTGTGTGCATGCTGTGCGCCGCATGTGAAGCGCACCGGCGAGATTGGCATGCTTAAGGTTATGAATTATCAGAATTATAAAGGAGGCGTCAGAATCAGCATCCTTTGTGGTTTCAGGGCACTGGAGGCTTTCAGACAAAAGTGCGACATTATCTCAGAGCTCATGGGGATATTTACCACAAATCAGGAGGCTATTGTGGATAACGTCACAAAGCTTAAGGCAGTAAACCAGTCACTTAAGTCAGAGCTTGGCACTGCAAAGTCAGCGCTTTTGGATTATAAGGTAGCAGAGCTTCCTGCTGATACGGACAATGCAGTATTGTTTGAGGACGGCATTGATACGAATACAGCAAGAAATTGCGTCAATGGCCTTGTGGAGAAATATAGTGGTTTTAGTGCATTTTTTACAGGAAATGATGAGGCAGGCTATAGCTTTATTATCGGAAGCAAGAATGCAGACTGCAATACAGTTGCCGCAGCACTGAGAAATAAGCTGGGTGCCAGAGGCGGCGGTAAGCCGGTTATGGTGCAGGGCTCTGTCAAGGCAGCAAAGAGCGAGATTGAGGAAGTGCTAAAAGAGGTGCTTTAACTTTTTGAAAATATAGTTTGTGGGACGGATTAAGAACACAAAAGCGTTAGGACATTGCGTCCTGAAACCGCTTTTATTGTAAAAATCATATACAAAGTTAATTATTTGTTAGATCTTCTCCAAATGTGCATCTTCTCAGCCTCTTTGATGAGCTCATCACGGAAATCAGGATGAGCAACAGAGATGATTGCCTCAGCCTTCTGCCATGTAGAAAGACCCTTTACATTTACCATACCATACTCTGTAACGATATAGTGAGTGTTGGCTCTTGTGTCAGTAACGACAGAACCATCTACAAGAGTAGGACGGATACGTGAGTGAACTACGCCCTGCTTGTCGGTGAAAGTTGAAGAGCAGCAGATAAAGCTCTTTCCACCGTTTGACATATAAGCACCGAGAACGAAATCAAGCTGTCCGCCGGCACCACTGATGTGCTTTGTGCCTGAGCTCTCTGAGCTGATCTGTCCGTAGAGGTCAAGGTCTACACAGTTATTGATTGAGATGAAATTGTCAAGTGCGGCAATATTCTTGATATCATTTGTGTAGCTTACCGGGGCACTCATGAGCTCAGGATTCTCATCGAGGTAATCGTACATCTTCTTGGTTCCGGCACCGAAGCCGTAAGCCTGACGATAACGGTCGATGTTTTTCTTTGCTCCTGTGATTTTTCCGGCCTTTGCGATGTCAACGAATGCGTCAACGTACATCTCTGTGTGGACACCGAGATCCTTGAGGTCTGACTCAGCGATGAGTGAGCCTACTGCGTTTGGCATTCCGCCGATACCGAGCTGGAGACAGGCACCGTTTGGAATCTGGTCAACGATAAGCTCTGCAACCTTCTTGTCTACATCTGTTGCAGGACCACCGGCACCAAGCTCTCCGATTGCAGGGTTGTCACCCTCAACAATGTAAGAAACCTGTGAAATATGTACATTGGCCTCTGAACCGCCGTGACAGCGAGGCATGTTTTCATTGACCTCAACGATGATTTTCTTTGAAGTCTCGCATACAGCACCGAGGTGAGATGCGTTAGGACCAAAGTTGAAATAACCGTGTGAATCCATCGGTGCAACCTGGAACATAGCGACATCGTCAGGTGTTGTTGAATCTCTATAATAACGAGGAAGCTCTGAGTAACGGATTGGTGAGTAGAAAGAACAGCCTCTCTTGATAAGCTTTCTCTCATAACCGCCCATATGCCATGAGTTCCATGTGAAATGCTCGCCGGCATCCTCACGCTCGAAAATGGCAAGTGGCTTAAGCAAAATACCACCACGTACATTGACATCCTTAAGTTCATCAGTTCTTCTGGCAAGTGCCTTGTCGAGGGCATCAGGTGTGCCTGTGCACCAGCCGTAGTCAACCCAGTCGCCTGATTTGACAATTTTTACTGCCTCATCTGCTGAGACAAGTTTCTGCTTGTACTCTTCTAAAAAGCTCATAAAATCCTCCTTAGATACCTAAAATGATAGTAGCAAAATGCTACGTTAAAAAAATAACAAACCCTATAATCTCTATATTATCACTTTAGAGAAGATTTTACAAGTTGGTAAATGACGGTAGAGACTTTTATATGACAGCCTCTGCTAGTCACCCTCCGGAAGCATCCATTCCTCAGCCTGTTTTTGATAATCGGCCGCCTGGCTGCGCAGTGAATCAATCAGCTCCTTATCGCCTTTGAATACATTCCTTGATTTAGGAGGAAGCGAATCAAGCTTTTTCTGCTTCTCATCAGCATCTTGAGTAGCACTCAGACAGGGCATGAAGCGCCTTGCCACCGCCGCACTCCACATCGAGTACCGGCTTTGTCTCGAAGGCAGCGTTGTAATACCACAGGCTTGCCTCCTCATAGTCTGCCTTGTCGAAATAGTACGCACCGAGCTCACAGCACACCTCACTGCAGCCATCAACTGCTACATTTTTTAGGGCAACAGAAAAAATTTGTCGTAGTCGCCATTCATGCGATAGTAGCGGGATAGCACGCAGGTGGATTCGATGTCAGGGCTGTTGCGGTATTCACCCTGAAAATATGGCAGGGCATTGGTAAAATCCTCGGGGCTTCCGCATTTTAAAAGCTCCTTGGCATACATAGTCGCTATACTTTTTGGCAGGGTGCCGTTTTTTTCAAAGGAGCGCTTGAATATGGTGAAATCCCGCTTGCCGTGAGTGCCTGCGGCAGATGTTGTATACAGATATCGCTGTCATAGACTACAGGCTCTAAGCGCACAGTCTCGTGCACCGGATTAATCCATGTAAACGTGCGAAGCCTCTTGAACAGCTTCGGGCGATACTCTGAGGATGAATTTTGCACTGTGTTGAATTTGCTTGGAGTAATGTATTTCATCTGGACAATCTCAATTTCCGGCAGTAACGCAGCCTTAAGCATCATGAAACGCCTGCGGTTGGTATCGTCGAGCATCTCGTCGGCATCAGGTGCATATATGTATTCCTGCGTAGCCTTGGAAAACGAAAAATTCCTGGCCGCAGCAAAATCGTCGCACCATGAGAAATCATAGATTTTGTCCGTATATCGTGCAGCTATCTCCTTTGTGCTGTCCGTCGAGCCGGTGTCCACTATGATGATTTCATCCATCAGCCCTTTGAGACTGTTCAGGCATCGTTCGAGCACCTCTTCTTCATTTTTTACTATCATGCATAAGCTAATTGTAATCATATTTATCTCCATTTACCGGTCGGATGTTATAATAGTTACGATTATATTATAATATATATATCGGCATGTTTTGCAGAAATATTTGTGTATTGTAAATATTGCCTGGATTTCATATAATTGAAATGGAATGTCGACAGATAAACTTATTTCTAAAGGCTATAGAATTTCAGATAAACTATATAATCAGATTTTAGCAAGGAATAATGAAGTAAATTAGAAGAGGAACAAACATGGAAAATCATACAATTGTAACACTGAAAAAAGGCGAGGACGCACTATAAAGGCAGGTGGCGCATGGATTTTTGACAATGAAATAGACACAATCACAGGCACCTTTACGAACGGAGATATTGTTGTGGTACACGATTTTGACGGATATCCGATGGGGCGCGGCTTCATAAACCAGAATTCAAAAATCCGTATCAGAATGATGACAAGAAAAGCAGACCAGCTGATTGATGACAATTTCCTCAGGATGAGAGTGCAAAATGCCTGGGATTACCGCAAGCAGGTGATGGCAGGAGGCAATGATAATGTGCCTGATTTAAACTGCTGTCGTGTGATATTTGGCGAGGCTGATTTCCTGCCGGGTATTACAGTGGACAAATACGCAGATGTGCTTGTGGTGGAGTGTCTTGCACTTGGAATGGAGCAGTTTAAGGTGAAAATCGTTGAACTGTTAAAGGAAGTGCTGGCGGCGGACGGAATAAATATTCGTGGAGTATATGAGCGCAGTGATGCAAATGAGCGCAAAAAAGAAGGTCTTCCTAAGGTAAAAGGCTTTATAGGAGCCGAGTTTGACACAAATGTGGAGATAGTAGAAAACGCAGTTCACTATATGGTCGATGTGGAAAATGGACAGAAAACAGGCTTCTTCTTAGACCAGAAGTATAACAGGCTTGCTATGCAGCGTATCTGCAAGGGGAAAAGAGTGCTCGACTGCTTCACGCACATGGGTACATTTGCCCTCAATGCAGGAATTGCGGGCGCAAGTGAGGTCACAGGACTTGATATATCAGAGTATGCGGTTAAGCAGGCTACAGAAAATGCGAAGAGAAATAATCTCTCAGACACAGTGAAGTTTCGCGTTGCAAATGTGCTGGATGAGTTGCCACGGCTCGCTGCAGATGGTGAAAAATATGATGTAGTCATTCTGGATCCTCCGGCATTTACAAAGTCGCGTGAGGCTACCAAAAATGCGATAAAGGGCTACCGCGAGATTAACATGAAGGGACTTAAGCTTGTTAAGGATGGTGGATTTCTGGCTACCTGCTCATGCTCTCATTTCATGACGCAGGAGCTGCTTGCAAAAACGGTCAAGGAAGCGGCAAAGGCCACTCACAAGAGCTGCGCCAGGTGGAGTTCCGCACACAGGGACCAGATCATCCGATACTGTGGGCCAACTCAGCTAATGTACCGGAGTCGTATTATCTTAAGTTTTTCATTTTCCAGGTTGTTGATGAGAAGTAGATGACAGAAAGTGGCGGAATTGCTTGATTTACAAGGGCTGGAAGGTCTTTAGTGATTAGCTTGCAAACCTTGTAAAGTATCGCAAAATATCGTATCACAGTGGTATAAAATGGTAAGTCTGAGTGGTAAGCACCTGAAATGTAATGGGGGGGAAAATTGGAATGACAATGACACCGGAGAAGGTTATGTGTTCGCTTTTCATAATACGGAAATTTGTAGTATAGATGTAGCGTTTTGTGGTATACTATAGAAGAACAAATACCTTTCTGTGAAAGGGAAAGGATACGCGTATGACAGTTGATAGAAGAGTAAGCAGTATTGAATCCAGCTTCAAAATGGAAAGCATGCCATTTGATGCAGAATGTCGTCAAAGAGTAAGAAATGTCTTAACCAAGAAAGTTTCTGCTACAGATGCAATTTCAGTATTAAATAAGAAATACAGAGTATCCAAGAAGCAGGTTGAAGGATCAAGAGTATGATTATTGGTTTATATGTGGGCTACAAGGGTGCAACCATTGCCCGGTTAGTGGCGGCTTGCCACTAAGTACTGGGTATTACCTGGCGAAATAGCCGCAGGTTTGAAATAGCGGCTTTGCTGAAAAAAGAGAATACAAAGACCTGTCCGGAAGAAACCTCGTAAAGTACCGCAAAATATCGTATCACATTGGTATAAAGTGGTAAGAAAATAAGAGACGGCAAATCGTCAACAAGTTGTTGGCAATTTGCCGCCTTTAGTTGTATGTTGGAGTTATTCCACAGTAAACAACCGAACTTTAGCAGTTATTTGTGATTCAGAGAGTTCATATTTAAGTGAACCATTGTAATAATGAACCGTTTCTTTAACAATTGCTAATCCAAGTCCGTGATTTATATTATCAGCTTTTGTGGTTGAAGAAAATTTACTGATATCTATAGGTGCGGATATATTATTAACAACGTCTATAAGCAAAACAGAAGCTTCCAGATATATGTTTAACCAGACGGTACTAAAATTATTCTTGGCACTGTATTCAAGAGCATTATCCAGAAGATTGTTCAATATACTGCATAAATCATAGTCGTTAATGGTGAGATTGTTTCTTATAGCCCCCTTAGATATGATTTTTATGTCAGGATATTCTGCCTGCTTTTGCATAATAATAGCATTTACAAGAACATTTCCAGTATCAATTATGGAAGGCGTTTTATTTAAAGTGTGCTTTTTAAGAGAATCGATATAGTTTAAAGCTTCTTTATAGTTTTCGGATTCCAGTAACTGGGATAAAACATTAACTTGATTTTTGATATCGTGTTTTAGTTTGCGAATTTCTAAGTTTTTTTCTTTGGTTTCGTTATAATAATGCTTTAAAATATTTACATACTGAGTTTGTTTCTGTAGATTTTCATAATTTATATTTCTTTCGGATAAAGAGATAATGTAAGCTAGTATAATTCCGGATGATACAATGCACAGTAAGGCAAATGAATACAAAAAGTAACTATTAATCAGATTCTGGTATAGCTGTGAAATTGATAATATAATACATATAGTACCTGTATATCCGCATATAAAAATTTTATTTTTTAAAGATAAAGAAAAGTGGTATTTTTTCCTGATTTTTATAAAAAGAGCAATTGCCAGCATCAGGATTACTATGGTTTTTATTATATTTTTTTCTTTAACCGTATTCATGCCAACAAATATTGGAAAACCTAAGATTAAATCGCAAATAAGAGCAAGAGCCTGATAGAGTAATGAATCCAAAATATATACAAGGACAAAGGAAACGATTTTATTGTACCATTTGTCTGTTAATAAGATAAATACTAACAGCATTTCAAGAAAAAAATCAATAAGTGGAGAAGCTATATTTGGTAGAACGTATAGTAATACAACCGAGAAAAAGAAAATAACAGCACATGTATAAAATTTATATAATGAGGTTTTTATTGTATCTGAGTACAATAAAAAATAAGTAAAAATTCTATTACGATATCGAAAATTACGGTGTTCAATTGTTCCATATGCTCTCTGCCTTTTCATAAATATTTTGTGCGATCTTAGTCTGAACCTGTTTCTTACGTCTTCGCGCAAGTGGAACAGTAGTATCGGTAGTAAGAATAAGTTCATCAGAATTTAACTTTTTTATGTAATATGAGTTTACGATATATGATTTATGTACTCTTATAAGGGTATCGTTTGTAATGATTTTTTCCAGATCATTCAGTCCTTTTCTGATAAGATGACTGGTTGAGTCACTCATATAAATTGTGGTATAGCTGCCATTTGCCTTCATATAGGTAATATCACGATATGAAAGAGTGATATTATCATTAATTGAGTCTGGAAGAGTCAGATATTTTGCAGCTATTGTTTTATTTATAGTTTTCTTTAGAGTCTTGTTGAAATTCGTTTGATTGATAGGTTTTGTGATAAATCCGTATACATTTTTACCAAAAGAATCGTAGACTATTTCGTTATGACTGGTAATAAAAATAATAATGGTATTTTTGTTGAAGCTTCAAACTGTTCTTTAATTTGACTGTCCGGAAGTGCCTGGCAATTCTCCGTCTAGTAACAAAATATCAATATTGCTCTGGTATTTAAGTACATCTTCGCCAGATGAAAATATATGGTATTCAAAATTAAAATTTATATCGTTCTCCAAAAGTTTACAACAATTAAGAATTTGATTCTGCCAGTATTTTTCATCATCACAAATGGCAATAGCATATTTTGTAGGGCTCATAGTGTTCCTCTTTTATAATTATGACCGTTAATAACAATTTCAAACCGATAATAACATATCTGTTGCTTGTAGACAATCCCTTGGTGAATAATAAGATTATCACGAAGGAGGCGAAACATAATGGTTACGTATGGATTGGAAAATCTGGCACAGTGGATATGGACATTTTTTAATAAGAGATAAGAAATGGGTAATTATAATATTTAAATGGGAAAGAATATTTAGTTTAGTAGGTAGTGATTTTGTATGTAACAGCTTTTACATAGAGTCAGAAGTGGTTGCAAACACTTCTGACAACAATACTATAAAAAATCAGAAAGGAAGTGAATTATGAATAGCATAAATATTTATGAAAACAAAACACTGAAACTCCAAAACGTCATAGTCCGTAGGCTTGATCTTGAATCAGATGATCAAAATCTTTTTGATTCTGAAATTAACAAAATAAGTACATACATACAGACGCATGGAGCAAACCAGATCGGACCGTTAATTCAATATTCAAAGGTTGAGCTGGATGAAAATAATGAGCCTGATATCAACATGCAGTTTATGCTCCAGGCGAACAACTTTATCCACAACGTAGAGCAGCCATATAGGATGGAGTCTCTGCTGCGTGTAAAAAACTGTCTGTATGCCAGATATAACGGACCGGATGATAAGCTGAAGTTCGCTTATGATAAGCTTGGGGTGTATGCATTTGAGAATGATATTGAGTTGGATGGCTGCAATTATACGATCTACGTGGACAGAAACGAAGAAGAAGAGACAATGGTTGCAGATGTATTCATGCCTGTAAAGGAATAAAAGTGTTATGAGCAGAAGAGGATGTAATCATGATTTACATAAAGTTATGTCTGATTGCAAACAGACATGGCAGAAAAATATTGTTTAGAAGAAAGAAACAGGAGGACACAAAATGGAATTATGTTACGATGGAGCACTGGTGCTCCCAAGCAGTTATGCTGTAATGGATGAAGAGGAAATGACATATTTAGAAGGTGGTAAGGAAATTGCAAATCTTAGCAAAAAGCAATGCATAAATGGACTTTGTGCAATTGGATTATCTCCACAAGTGGCAATTGCAGGAGCTTTGACGTATACGTTAGCTAAATGTCTGATTAATAAGGTAAGTAAATTTGGCGGGTTAGCAACTGCTGTTGTTGCAGGTATACTTACATGGGCAGCAGGACAGGTTATAGCGTTTGGAAAGGGCTTGGCTAGAGGAGCACTAAATAATGGGGTGAGAGTGTCATGGAACTGGAATCCTTTTAAGGAGGCTGTTGGAATAGGAATTACGGTAAAATACTAATTGTCGTGAGAGCACTTGTACTGTGTTTTATAAATGAAATTGGAGATGGATAGAAGTGTTGGGAATGATATTAATAATATCAGACGTAGTCTATTATGCAGGAATATTTATATTATATAAACTTATTTGTGAAGATGATTTTAACTATTTAGTGCTTATATCGTTTATTTTTCTACTGGTAGGACTTTTAGGAGCATCAGTATCAAATTTCCTTAAAGACAAAGAATATATTTCATTACACAGTAAGTGCGTAGAGGTAAATGTAATAATTAAACAGCTCTTGATAGGAATATCATTTATTGGTGCACAAATTGATAGTGTTGTGTTTAAGTATGCTCTTATTGGTTTTAGTATGATTGGGATAATAGTAACAATTCTGATTTGTAAAGAGTTATATGGAAAGCATATAAAGTTGATAGATTTCATTGATACGTACGAAAAAGCAGATGATTGCCGTATAAAGGAAATGAATAAATGGCTATTGGCAAATGGAATTATTACGTGTATGTTTATGAACACAACTAATACAAAAACAGAATACGCGTTAATGTGTATAATCATTTTGATATATATGATTTTGTTTATAAGGTACAATAATGATAGAATAGGAGGCGTTAATTGTGCAATTGCTGTAATATTTGAATTTATTATAGTATTATCAGTGTTGTATGAATGGAATCTAATAACATGTGCTATTTTTGGATATTATTATCTTTGGATGATAAAAATAAGGAAAAATATGTGATATGGTGATTTTTATATCATGTATTTTAGTATATGTTCGGTGTGCAGATACTAATATCTACACATCGAATATAGGAGAGGAGAGCTGGATGGCTGCAATTATACGATCTACGTAGACAGAAACGAAGAAGAAGAGACAATGGTTGCAGATGTATTCATGCCTGTAAAGGAATAAAAGCGTTATGAGCAGAAGCGTTAAGAGTTTAGATGAAATAAGGGAATCAAGAATACTGTTTGATAAGAATCCACCGGCATTCGGCTATATACTTATAACAGTTGTAACCGTTTTTCTTATTGTGGCAGTAGTATGGAGTATAAAAACACCAAAGGTGTATACCATACAGGCACAGGGCACTGTGACGAATGATGAGTCAAATTATGTCATGTGCAGCTATACGGGAGAGATTCTTGACAGCAACATGGAAGAGGGCGCACTTGTGGAAGCCGGGGATGTGCTTTTTACAATTAAAAGCACTGATTATGATCTGCAGCAGACACAGCTTGAAGACAACAGAAAATCATATGAAGAACAGATATCACAGTACAGTCTTCTTATAAAATCAATAAAAGATGATACCAATTATTTTGACGAGACAAAAGCGGATGACGGTCTGTACTGGAGCCTTTTTGAAACCTACAAATCACAGGTGGAACAGAATAAGGTTGATGTGTCAACGTATCAGGCATATGGATATACTGATGAGCAGATTCAGGCACAGCTTGAGACAAATCAGGGGAAGATAGACGAAGTCTATTATTCTGCAATACAGTCGGCAGAAGCAAGATCGCAGAGGCGGACCAGCAGATTAAATCAATTGATGCGCAGCTTGCGGCAGTATCGGGAGGACAGGATTCATATGAAGTAAAGGCAACAGCATCAGGCGTGCTTCACATGCTGGGCAATTATAAGAGCGGAATGGTTGTACAGACAACGACAACTGTGGCAACGATCACACCGGAAAATTCGCAGAGATATCTCGAAGCATATGTTTCCACATCTGATATGGCCAGAATGCATGAGGGAGACAGAGTGCAGGTGGTTATGGACGGTCTGTCACAGAATGTCTATGGGACGATAAGCGGAAGCGTATCACGGATAGACAGCAATGTCACTACACAGGAAGGGCAGGATGGAGCGACAAGCCGGGCGTTTAAAGTGATGATAGTGCTAGACCAGGATTATGTGCTGAGCCGTGAGGGAGACAAGGTAGACGTGACTAACGGTATGACGGCGGCTGCAAGGATACAGTATGATAAAGTCACATATTTTAACTATGTGCTTGAGAAACTCGGAATAAAAACCGGAAAATGACATGGGATAAGGTTATGAAGTTAAGAAACAGAATAAGAATATTTGCAGTTATATTTATACTGGCTTTGGGAATGGAGTACTTACCGATGGCGGTATATGCTGCAGAAGTGACAGCGGAAGAAAGCGATATGGCAAATGATGCAGAACCGGATATGGATGAAACACCGGAACCGGACAATGCATCGGAAACGGACAAGGAAGACAAAACAGACGTACAGGATACGGGACAGAATATACCGGTAACGGATATCGAGATATCAGATCATGAGGAGGAAGTGGAAGTAGGAAAGACAATAAACCTTACAGCCACAGCACTTCCGGCGAATGCTACGGAAAGCACGATAACATTCCGTTCATCTGATATAAATATAGCAACTGTGACTTCAGCAGGTGAAGTAAAGGGTATCTCAAAAGGATATGTTACCATATATGTATCTGCCGGAAGTATAATAAAAGAGGTAAATCTGACAGTAAAAGTAAAAACAACCGGAATAAATATAAACAAAGAATATCTCGTAATGAAGCCGGGAACGGCATTTAAACTGAGCGTATCTGTGTTTCCGGCAGAGGCAGAGCAGGCGGTTTCATACAAATCAACCAACACATCAGTTGCAGCAGTATCGGGCAGTGGTGTGGTAACGGCAAAACAGACAGGTTCATCTACGATAATAGTTTCAAATGGGGATTTGTCTGGCGCAGTGTCGGTAATCGTAAACAGAGATACGGAAAGTTCTGTGGCTGAACCTGCGGCAGTAGATAGTACAGACGCAGAAAATACAAGTGAACAGATATTTGATGAAAATACGGATGTATCCGAAATACCTGTAATAAGTGAACAGATGCTATATGAACTGTACACAGCAGGCAGAGCAATGAAAGTGACCGGAGACGGCTACAGCATCATAATAGACGGAAAGAAGATAGTAAATTATAAAAATGAACTTAATACGGATATAGAACTCGAAAGGGCAGGAGACTGCATAAAATTTAATCTCAATGATGGAGAGTATCTGTGCGGAGAAGTGACACTGCACATAGATGATGTAAAAGGAAAATATCTGTATCTATATAATAACGTAAAGCATAAATACGAACTTGTGAGTACAGAGGACATGAGCGGGCTTAATTTAAGCACACCAGGAAAGTATATGATCACGCAAAGCCCATCAGAGAGGGCAGCGCAGCAGTCAGATATATACTGATTGCAGGTGGAATCGGCATAATTGCAGGAATAGCTATGTATGTGGCGGTAAAGAGAAGATACTGGTTCTGGTAAAGGTGTATGTAATCATGATTTACATAAAGTCATGCCCAGTTGCAAACAGACATGGCAGAAAAATAATGTTTAGAAGAGAAAATTAATATATAGCGAACAGGAAGGGACACAATGCGATACACATTTATAAAGCAGCATGATGCAACAGACTGTGCAGCGGCATGCATGGGTATGGTCTGTCTGCATTACAGAAAAGAAACCACAATAACGAAATTAAGGGATCTTATGGGAACTGACCTGAAAGGGACAAATCTCATAGGTCTGTCAAAATGTGCAGAGCAGCTTGGCTTTAACTGCCAGGCGGTTAAGGTTGACAGGGAAGGATTCCTTAGCAGATATACACTTCCGGCGATTGCAAATGTTATTACTAAAGAGGGAATGTCGCATTTTGTTGTTGTTTTCAGGATAACGAAAAAGTATGTGATAGTGGGAGATCCGGCGAAGGATATAGAGAGAATTTCAATAGATGATTTCTATAAGAAATTTACAGGTGCGATGCTGCTGTTAAAACCAAACAGCGAATTTGAACGTGAGAAGATTAAGGGAACAAAGCTATTTGACAGGTACATAAAGCTGCTTCTTCCACAGAAAAAGCTTTTTATATATGCACTTGTGGCATCACTTCTTGTAACTCTTCTTGGGATTTTATCATCACTTTTCAACAACATAATATATGATGAGATACTGCCTTACCGGCAGAAGGATGTTTTAAAGATCATGCTTGCAGTATTCCTAGGAATTTCACTGACCTCGACATTTGTCAGCTTTGTAAGACAGTGGATACTTATGCACCTGTCAATAAAGATAGATATTCCGCTTATGCTGGGATATTTTGAACACATATACAAGCTGCCGATGAAATTCTTTGCAAGCCGTAAAACAGGTGACATTACGACACGTTTTTCAGATGCATTTACCATAAAGGATATTTTTACAAATATAGCATTATCGCTTATCATGGATATATCAATGGCTCTTATCACCGGTGTGATACTGTTTCAGATGAACCCAAAGCTTTTTGCGATAATTGTAATGATGACAATCATAAGTATAGTGCTGGTATTTATATTTAAACAGCCTTATAAGAAGATAAATGAGGAGCAGATGCAGCAGTCATCAATACTCAATTCAGAGATAATAGAAGGATTGCGCGCGGTTGAGACAATAAAAGGAAATGCGAACGAGGACATCGAACTGGAAAGTATAGAACGCGAATACATAAAGTCACTTAGGATAAGTTATAAAGAGGGAATGCTTTCAAATGTGCAGGGAACCATATCAAGTGTCATATCAGGAGCAGGGAATCTCGTAATGCTGTATGTCGGCATTATGCAGGTGATAAACAATAGCCTGACACTTGGAAGTTATATGGCGTTTATGACTCTGGCGGGATATTTCATGGATCCAATCGGCAATCTTGTAAGTCTGCAGCTTTCAATACAGGAGGCAAACATTTCCATGAAGAGACTGTCTGAGATCATGGATTATGAAAGAGAGCAGCAGAGTGAAAGACAGTATCAGGAAATAACACAGATTGATGGTGATATAAAGCTTAATCATGTCACATTCGGCTATGGAAACCGAAAACCTGCGCTGGATGATGTGAGTTTTACGATAGAAAAAGGGCAGAAAGTTGCACTTGTAGGCGCAAGCGGAAGCGGAAAGTCTACGATAGCTAAGCTGCTGCTTAAATATTATGAGCCACAGTCTGGTGACATAACAATAGATGGCATGGATATCTCGGAATACAGAAATGACGATATCCGGCGTGCTGTATCCTATGTACCGCAGAACATAGAGCTTTTTTCAAAAAGCATATATGATAATATAAGGGTTACAAGACAGAGTGCGACTCTTGATGAGGTCAGGGAGCAGCAAAAGCGGCCGATGCACATGAATTTATCAAGAGACTTCCAATGCAGTATTACACATATCTCGAAGAAGCCGGAAATGGACTAAGCGGTGGTGAAAAACAGCGAATTGCGCTTGCAAGGGCATTTCTTAAAGAAAATCAGTTTTATATCATGGATGAATCCACCAGCAATCTGGATTTTGCAACAGAAAATATCATTTTTGATATGATATACAATAAATTCAGAAAAAAAACCATGCTTATTATTGCGCACAGGCTTGCAACAGTAAAAAACTGTGACAAAATAATAGTCATGGATAAAGGGAAAATTGTAGAACAGGGAACACATAAGGAACTGCTGGAAAAGAAAGGGCAGTATTACAGACTATGGGAAATGCAGCAGGGGAATTTTGTTATCAGAGAAGATGAAATAAAAGAAAAACAGTGTGAAGATTCAGTGGAATCGGACGATAAAGGTGTAATGAGCTACACTAGATGATTAATTTTTGTATGTAAAAGCTTTACATAGAGTCAGGACTGTCTGCAGACGGGAATGGCAAAAATAAAACAAAGAGAAAAGGAGGTACACATATATGGATATGTGTTACGATGGAGCACTGGTGCTCCCAAGCAGTTATGCTGTAATGGATGAAGAGGAAATGTGCTATACGGAAGGAGGAAAATTTTATGGAGTGAATTTAAACAAAAAGCAATGTAGTAGTGTTGCATATACTTTAACAGTATTTAGTGGAATATTGTCAGTTTCATCATTGACATGTACAGTATTAGCATTGATTCCTGGATTACAGGGAGCACTTGTTGGTGCAAAATATTATGGAGCACTGTCAACTGCTTTTGGGTTATCTAGCTGGCTTTTTACTGAAGGTGAAAAACACGGTGGAATGTATATTGGATTTGAATTCAAAAAAGAAAAAATGGGTTTGGGATATGTAGATATTAGGGATAAAAATGTATAAAGTATTATATATAGGATTTCTGACTTTTCAGTTAATATCTGTTTTTTGTAATTTGAAAAGTTCAAAAAAAGACATATTGGAAGCTCATAATAGCAGGAAATTTAATATTATAGGAATAGTATGTCAGATCATAGCTGTAATATTTATTATGATCATTCTAAAAATGTAGTAGAATACTATTGGAAAATATGCAAGATGCTAATGCCAAGGTAAACTAAGATATTATAACATTATAGTAAATTATTAGCTTGTGATATCTCATAAGAGATATCACAAGCTAAATGCAGGGGTGAAGAGTGAAAAAATATATCGTACATTTTATTATATGGGGACTAGGTATAATTAGTTATTATATATTAGACAAGACAACGGCCGGAGATCAGTTTCAGAATATTAGCGTATTATTAATCGGATGTTTGATGTTTTATGCAGTGTATTATATTTCTATGATATCAGAAATCAAGAAAATTGAATGTGAATTGAATGAATCGGGAATATTTGGCGGACGTGGCGATGGGGATTTTAATAAACATGTTTAGCTTGCAGTATATATTTGAACTTTATAAGAAACCATTAGTTTGCATTGTTCTTATAGTAGTTTCTGTTATTGTGCTGATACTATCACGTAAATATATAAAATCTTTTTGGACAAAAAATATATGGAGTAGACAATTTTTACTTATTTTTATTGCATTTAATGTATTGGCGAGTTCTATAGGCAGTGTTCTTGGTTATAAGTGGGATGATATTTTGTTGGTTAATGTAGAAAATGTATCAAACGTAACAAAATTGATTCTTATAATATTTTATATTGTGATTTTTAAAAATACAGAGTTGCCAAACAGTTTTTTTATAAGATTTGCTTCTAAAAATGAGGCTTTGTTAGACAGAAGAAATTAGAAAATAAGCTTTTAATATATAGCATACGAAGGGATAATAATGGAGCAAGATAAGCGCGTAGAAGATAAAAAAGCTAGATTTATATTATTAATAACACAAGTGGTTTTATGGTTTATGGTGATGGTTATGGAAATGGTTGTTTTGATAGTTAAGCAGATAAATGTATCGGAACATATGCTTTTTCTGGTGTCTATAAATTTGATTACAATAGTGACTATTTTAATAAATGTTCACAATTATAGGAAAAACAAAAAGAGGATGTAATTAAGTAGATATCTATACTATACAAGAGGTAAGTGCTATGGAATGTTAATTGGAATCATTCAAAGTGAATGGTGTTATAGAAAAATCAGTGAAGAAACAAATTGGAGCAAAATAGATATATTATTTAAAAAAGGGAGAATTTTGTTGGAAGCGATATTAATTATTATTGAAATAGTGATTAGAATATTGTATCCGTCAATGTTTATGGGATTGCCATTAATAACACGAATCTTTCGTATATCATTTTAGCTGTGTTACCTATTGAAATGATAGCTTTTAACAGTTTTTCTTGTAAAAAAACAAAATGGTATGGCAATTGAATATTTTTAGAAAGCAAGGTAAAAACATGCCATTCATGACAAGAAAGTGTCGTTCGTGTGACCTACTTTATAAATTTTAAAGTACATGAAGGGAGTAATGAATTTGAATAAAGAGATTGTTGAAGGAATGTACATAGCTCTTATTTTTATTGCGGGATACTATTTAGTAAAGACGAAAAGAATTAATATTCTGTGGAAGATATTGGCAGCTGTGAATATACTTTCATGGGCGTGTTTATTAGTAATATTAGCACTAGATATAAATGTAAGTGATGATTTTATATCCTTAAATTTAGCAGCATGTATGTTGTTGGCTATTTTTACACCAATAATATGGTTTTCAGATAGAAAAAATATGGATATCTACAGTTTATTTGGAAATATAGGATTTGTATTAGTACTTAACAAGGAAGTAAATCAAATAAAAAATAGTGCCAGACTAAGAGAAAACCTTCAGAAAATTCTAGGTCTTGATTGTTATCATAAGACATGGATCACAAATATCGAAATCAAAAGATGAAGAAATTACATTGACTATGTTATTTTTCAGTAAAAAGGAATTTGCCTGCTTTGAACGAAAAATTGATAAGAAGTATATAGTAGAAAAGGAAAATGGATTTGGAACATTGGTTACTATGCAAATATAGGAGAGCAGCAATGAACAGAGATGCCAAACAGCTTTTTTTATAAGATTTGCTTCTAAAAATGAGGCTTTGTTAAACAGAAAAAATTAGAAAATAAGCTTTTAATATATAGCATACGAAAGGGACAAATCTCATAGGTCTGTCAAAATGTGCAGAGCAGCTTGGATTTAACTGCCGGGCGGTTAAGGTTGACAGTGAAGGATTCCTTAGCAGATATACATTTCCGGAGATTTTAAATGTTTACAAATATAGCATTATTGCTTATCATGGATATATCAATGGCTCTTATCACAGGTGTGATACTGTTTTAGATTAACCCAAAGCTTTTTGCGATAATTGTAATGATGACAATCATAAGTATAGTGCTGGTATTTATATTTAAACAGCCTAAGCGGTGGTGAAAACAGCGAATTGCGCTGGCAACGGTAAAAAACTGTGACAAAATAATAGTCATGGACAAAGGAAAGATAATAGAACAGGGAACACATAAGGAACTGCTGGAAAAGAAAGGGCAGTATTACAGACTGTGGGAGATGCAGCAGGAAAATTTTGTTATCAGAGAAGATGAAATAAAAGAAAAACAGTGTGAATATTCAGTGGAATCGGACGATAAAGGTGTAATGAGCTACCCTAGATTATTAATTTTTATTGTAAAGAGAAGATACTGGTTCTGGTAAAGGTGACTATAGGAGTATGCACAGCAGCAACTCTGTATGCATTAGGATCATGCGATTTATTTTAAAATATTTTATGTTTATAAGGCAATAAATATTTAAGGATAGACAGAAAAGGAAAAGTAGTCTCAATAAATTATTTTATAAGAGACTACTTTTGTACAAAACAACAATGAAAAAAATATATAAAGTTACGATAATGGTATATGCCATAATATTTATAATAGGATATCTCGGTGGGTTTAAATACATGAATATTGTATTAAACCATTATATAGAATATAGCGACTATATAATGTATGCTTTAATCTTTTTTTTATCAATAGGTATATTTTACCCATTTTTGAGGGAAGGATTAAAACCTTTGATAAAGAGGTTTTAAATGAAATTAGTACAGTATTTTTAATAATAGCATTTTTGTCAGTATTAATTCAAGTTTTGCTGGGAGAAGGAGAAGAGAAGGCGTTATCGGCTAGTATTATAATTAAAATTATAATATTTTCACCAGTATTAGAAGAATTATTTAATCGATGTGCAGTTATTACTATTCTAAAAACTATATTAAAGGCAGATAATGTTGTTTATATGTTAATAAGTGCCGTTATATTTGCAATGTTTCACATAAATAGCTTAAACCAGAGTGGATTTATGCAGGAAATAAGCAATTTATTAATATATTTCATACTTGGAATGGGATGTGCATATGTATATTTACGCACTAATAATATCCTATCAGCAATCGTACTGCATATGTTTTGGAATGTGTCTATAGTTGGTGGGATAATAAGTGACATTGCTCATAGATGATTAATTTTTGTATATAAAAGCTTTGCATAAAGTCGGGACTGTCTGCAGACGGGAATGGCAAAAATAAACAAAGAGAAAATTGGGTATGAAAAGAGAAAACTGTATTAACAGAAATATAACAATAGCAAGTGCAATAATAAGTGGTGTGAATATATTAACATTTTATAATGCATTTTATAAGTGTTTTAAATTCAAATACGTAGATGACTTTATATCATTATTATGTTTATTGTTTAGTTTAATGATTTTAATAAATATAAAACAGCATATTAGAACAATAGAGTTTTGTTTGTGGTATAGCATTTTTATTTATTATTTTATTATGCAGAATAATATATTGAATGACTTTTTTGAGATTGATTTTTTGAAAAATATAGCGTCTATTATCATTATTATAAATTTGATAGTCTGGATTTATTTTTTGCATAAAGTAAATATAGAAAATAATCAAATAGATATTAACAATAGAAAAAGTGTTATTGAGTCTGAAACTGATATACGTAATTATATATATAATCGAATCACTATGTTTTTTAATAGAGACAAATCGATTAAGTGTGATGATAATATAAAGAAATATTTGTGGATTACATTATCTGCGTCTTGGACAATACTTCTTTTTGGTGGGAAATTTATTATAGATATAATAAATATATTTACTGATGAATACAAATTCGGGATAAATTTTGTAATGGTTTATGTTATATTGAATC
>ENA-OQCN01000300-OQCN01000300.1-human-gut-metagenome-genome-assembly--contig:-NODE-300-length-26561-cov-3.202429_pt1 | contig 26561 bp, 29 predicted proteins | sample MGYA00242497_ERZ504576 | MGnify/ENA primary metagenome ERZ504576 (study PRJEB26092, sample SAMD00036296) | human gut metagenome | host: Homo sapiens | study: EMG produced TPA metagenomics assembly of... | reverse complement strand
CTTAACAGCTTTGTGGAACAGGTGGACATTATGAGCAGGAGCAGCCAGATGGCAGATTCCTGAAGCACATAAAGTTCCGTTTTCCGGTGTATTTTGGAGACAGGGAGACACAGGAACTTTGTTGGGACAACGAAAGTACCGTTGAGTCGGTAGTACTGCTGTCACGTGAAAAATAATAAATTGGCCTGAAATGGCCTGAAATCGAAGGGATTTCGATAGCTTGCCCTAAATGGACGAGTCTACCGGAATCTCTTTTTTGTGTTGTTGACAATAGTTCTGACCACTAAAAATCTTCTGGGCGAGGCTGAATAACTATTGTTTTAATGGTGTGAGACTACAGGACTACTGAACGAAAAAACATAAAACATACTTTTGGTATTAAAATACTAAAACATGAAACTTGACAAATATACACATCTTGTGCTATCTTATAATCAGTAAAAGAAACATAACTCGTATTTCAGGAGATTAAATATCATGAATAAAGATCAAGAAAGAAAAATTATGGATTATTGGGATCTTATGAGAGGAACGGTCAGGCAAGGTGATTATATTGCTGCAACAGTACTTGTAAATGAAGTTAAGAACAGAATGGCAATAACTGCTGTGCAAGAGACACCAGACACAGTTTATTCAGCACTCTTGGAGGTTGCTGACGAGCTACATATTATGAATCCATTTATTGATAAGGAAAGGTTCTTTTTTATCTATCAAGAAGGAAAACAACTTGAAAGATGGATTGGGAAGGTGCGATTGCAAAGGTGGCTCGCTCTTCGAAAATGCCTATTCTACCAGTTCCAGTCATCAGAGTTTATGAGGAACGCTTCTCGGTTGACCCAGAATCGGTTCTTATAGCGGAAGCAGAGAAATTTGCTCCTAATCTTCTTCACATTGTTGATGAAAATATCAATTCGAGTTTTACCTTAACAACGCAAAATGCGACTTATGCAAAGGCTTTGGAATATGTATTTTCTGATTATGACAACGTCGAAATAATGCTAACGGACATATATCAATATGGTTTTATTAATAAGAGATTTGACCTGATTTTCTCATGTCCCAATATGGGTGGCAGAACACTGGCAGAAGATAAAAACTTCATGTGCAGAGAATTCGATATGGTAGCGCTTGAAAATCTATCTCTTCACCTCAATAGCGGAGGCCGTTTGGTAATAACTTTACCTGGAAGGATAACATTTGCATCTGGGAAAGTCAGTGACCTTAGACAATTCATTCAGACCAGTTACACAATTAAAGAAATTGCTGAATTACCAGAAGGGTCGCTTGAATACACAGGTATCAAGGTGTATCTGATTGATATTGAAAATACACGTCCGGACGATGATGATATCATCATTCGCAGGTACTCAGCCGGTGATCGAAAGACACGTAGGTCAGCGGTTACTTCTCTTGAGGTTACTGATGATACATTTGTAATGCTTAATGAGCTTGAGGAACAGGGAGATGGAGCATTGATCGTATATTTGCTCAACAGGATGAAGAATATCTTAATTTCCAGAAGTCTGAGATTCGAAAAGAGTTAATCGGAAACGTTGCTCAAGTGTTTAGAGGCAAAGCTGTTAATAAGAAAGATCCAGCTGGAAATATCGGTGTTGTTAATATTTCAAATATTGGCGATTACGACATAGATTATGAGTGTTTAGATCACCTACAGGAGGAAGAACGCAAGGTTGCCAATTATCTTTTACAAGAAGGTGACGTGCTTCTGCCAGCAAGAGGGACTGCCATCCGTACAGCGGTTTTCCATGAACAGACATATCCATGTATAGCATCTTCAAACGTCATTGTGATAAGACCAGATCAGAAAAATCTTAACGGGTATTACTTGAAAATTTTCTTAGATAGTCCGATAGGAAACAAGATGATAAGTGGCGCTCAGCAGGAATGACCGTAATGAATATCAGCTACAAGGATTTGAATGTGCTTGAGGTACCACTTCCCAATATGGAGAAGCAGAAAGCTGTTGTTAAAGAATATCAGGAAGAACTGAAAAAATATAGCGACACGGTTGCAGCAGCGGAGAAGCGTTGGAACGAAGTTTTGAAAAAGCTGCAAACGTTTTAAGGAGGATTACGAAAATGATAGGAGCAATTATCGGAGACATCGTCGGGTCTCGCTTTGAATGGAATAATAATAAAAGCAAGGATTTTGAGTTTCTTACATATAAGTGCTTTCCTACCGATGATAGCATTATGACATTAGCATTGGCACAGGCTATTCTGGTTAGTAAGCCGGATCATAGCGATCTATCAAGGAACGCAGTCGAATGCATGCAGTCCGTCGGGCGCAACTATCCGGATTGCGGTTATGGCGGAGGATTCCGTAACTGGATGTTTTCTGACGATCCTAAACCATACAACAGTTATGGAAATGGAGCTGCTATGCGTGTAAGCGCGGCGGGGTTCGCTGCTAATAGCATTGAGGATGCAAAAGACCTTTCCAGAAAGATTACTGAAGTAACTCATAATCATCCGGAAGGTATTAAAGGCGCAGAGGCCACAGCAGTTGCTATCTATATGCCAAGACCGGCAGCAGCCTCTTGGAGATAAGAGATTACATTGATAAGAATTATTATCCGATGAACTTTACACTGGATGGAATCAGAGCAAGCTACAAGTTTAATGAGACTTGCCAGGATACAGTTCCGCAGGCTTTGATGGCATTCTTCGAATCGACGGATTTTGAGGACGCTATTATGAATGCCATTTCAATTGGTGGTGACAGCGATACATTAGCAGCCATCTGCGGTGGTGTAGCCGAAGCATATTATGGTGTTCCTTCAGAAATAAGAAAGCATGCCCTTACATTTTTGGATAAGCAACTTCTTAAGATCTTGGTTGCTTTTGAAAATAAGTATCCTCCGGTAATGGAAAAGAAGGTCGGTGATATTAGTGTGCCGATAGAACGTAAAGCCGAGAGAAAAGTGAATGGAATAGAACGAGAAATAATGATGGAAGAAGCTCTCCAGGCTGCTGATGATGACGTCGAAGATGCAGAGCTTACAAAAGAGGAAACTACAAGTCGGCAGCTTTTTAATCATCTCTTTGAGGCTTGTAATATTCTTCGCGGCCCTATTAACCAGGATGAATTTAAGAGTTATGTGACACCAGTCCTGTTCTTCAAGCGTATATCAGATGTTTATGACGAAGAATATGAAGAGGCATTAGAATTCTCTGGGGGCGATGTTGAGTATGCAGAAGCCGAGGATATGCATTCTTTTGTAATACCTGATGGCTGCCATTGGAATGATGTTCGTATGGTAAGCCAAGATGTAGGAAAAGCAATTGTAAAAGCAATGACAGGTATTGAAAAGGCCAATCCGGATACCTTATCTGGAGTGTTCAGCAGCTTTGACGATGCAACATGGACAGATAAGAATAAGCTGACAGATGAGCGCCTTAAGAACTTGATTGAGCACATGTCACTTATCAAGGTTGGAAACAAGAATTATTCAGCGGATATTATGGGTGATAGCTATGAATTTCTGATAAAGAAGTTCGCAGATATGTCGAAAAAGAATGCTGGAGAGTTTTACACACCAAGAACAATCGTAAAACTCATGGTAAATCTTCTCGATCCGAAGCCTGGTGAAACGGTGTATGATCCGGCGTGTGGTACAGGTGGAATGTTGATCGAAGCCATACATCATATGAATAATGATAGACTTGCTTATGGTAGGATTTTCGGACAGGAAAATAATCTTTCCACATCTGCAATTGCTCGTATGAATTTGTATCTACACGGAGCAAAGGATGTTCAGGTTAAGCAGGGAGATACGTTAAGAAACCCGCTTTTCCTTGAAAAAGGAAAGTTGAAAACATTTGATTGCGTTCTCGCCAATCCGCCGTTCGGTATGAAGAAATGGGGCGCGGGGCAATTCGAATCGGATCAATACGGACGTAATATGTGGGGCTGCCCTTCTGACTCCAGCGCAGATTTTGCATGGCTTCAACACATGATTAAATCTATGGACTCGAAGAATGGTCGGTGTGCAGTTGTTCTCCCACAAGGCGTATTGTTCCATTCGGGAAAAGAGGGAGAGATTAGAGAGCAGCTTGTTCGTTCAGATAAATTGGAAGCAGTTATCACGCTGGCCAGTGGTGTGTTTTACAGTACCGGAGTTTCAGCATGCATTCTGTTTCTCAATAATAAGAAGGAACATAAGCACAAGGGCAGAATATGTCTGATTGATGGAACAGAGATATATACACCGCAGCGAGCACAGAATATTATCTCGCCGGATAACGTTAAAACTCTTTATAAGCTCTATACCGATTATGTAGACGTTATTGAAAAATGCAAGATCGTGACAATCGATGACGTAGAAAAGGGTGGTTTTGAGCTGAGTGTAAAGAAATATATCGAGCAGAAAGCAAAGGAAGCAATACCACACGAAAAGGTATTGCTGGCGTATTATGAAGCACTTACAAAGGTACGTAAGTCTGAGGAGAAAATGAGAAAGCTGCTCATCGAAGGAGGGTATGTCAATGAGTAAGAAGATAACACAAGAAGAGCTTGAATCCTATCTGTGGGATTCAGCTGTCCTCCTGAGAAATCATATCGATGCAGGAGCATATAAGCAGTATATCTTCCCTTTGTTATTCTTTAAGCGTCTGAACGATGTTTATGAAGAGGAGACAAGGAATGCGGTTAAGAATAACGGACCGGAAGCAGCTGATTGGGAGGAAACACATAATTATGTAATTCCTGATGGAGCGCATTGGGACGATGTCAGAAATGTTCCTGAAAATGTCGGGAAGGCTATTCAGTCAGCATTTCGAGCCATTGAGAGTGCAAATAGCGACAAACTGACTGACATATTCGGAGATGGCACATGGACCAATAAGAGACGTCTACCGGACCGATTGCTAAAGGATTTGCTGGAACATTTCAGCTCGAAGACTCTTTCAATTGAGAATTGTCCGGAGGATGAGCTTGGGCAGGGATATGAATACCTGATTAAGCAATTCGCAGATGATAGTGGTCATACGGCTCAGGAGTTTTATACCAATAGAACCGTGGTCCATCTCATGACAGAGATGTTGAAGCCGGAATCAGGTGAAGCAATCTATGATCCGACATGTGGAAGTGCCGGTATGCTAATATCCGCAATATCTTATTTGAAAGATCAAAAAAAAGAGTGGAGAAATGTCTCTCTCTATGGTCAGGAAATAAATGCACTGACGTCAGCTATCGCAAGAATGAATTTATTCCTTCACGGAATTGAGGATTTTCAGATTGTAAACGGTGATACACTTGCGGCACCGGCGTTCATTGAGCGTGGTAAATTAAAAACTTTCGATCTGGTACTGGCAAATCCTCCGTACTCTATTAAAGAGTGGAGCCGTGATGCTTTCTCGGCAGATAAATATGGTCGAAACTTTCTGGGAGTTCCTCCACAGGGACGTGCTGATTACGCGTTCTTGCAACACATTATAAAGAGTATGGATGAAAAGACTGGTCGTTGTGCAATACTCTTCCCTCATGGTGTTTTATTCCGTAACGAGGAAAGTGATATGCGCGAGAAACTGGTGCGTGGAGATTATGTGGAATGTGTTATAGGTCTTGCGCCAAACTTGTTTTATAACTCACCTATGGAAGCATGCATCGTTATATGCCGCATGAATAAAACCACTGATCGTAGAGGAAAGGTTCTGTTTATCAATGCAGTAAATGATGTGGAGCGCAAAAATGCACAGAGTTATTTGACGGATGCTCATATTAAGAGAATCGCCGATGCTTACGCGAACTACAAGAATGATGATGGTTTTGCGCAGGTGGCGACCATAAAGGATATTGAGGAGAATAATTTCTCGCTAAGTATTCCGTTGTATGTGAAGCCTACTGTCGATGAGTCTGAGGTTGATACCTACACGTTGCAGCAACACTATGAAAGCTGGAGAGCATCTTCGGAACGAGCGCTCAAATATTATACGCTATTGAATGAAATGATAAAGAAAGGCGGTGAGAAGGATGTCTAAGGTTCTTTTGGGTGAAGTTTCTCACGAACGTAAAGAAACTTGTAAGGGAAGTAAAGAAGGATATCCCATTGTAGGATTGGAGCATTTGATTCCTGAAGAAATCACTCTTACAACGTGGGATGAAGGTGCTGAGAATACCTTTACAAAAATGTTTCGTAAAGGCGATGTGTTGTTCGGTCGTCGGCGTGCTTATCTTAAGAAGCTGCTGTCGCGCCATTCGATGGAATCTGTTCTGGTGACATTACAGTGATCGAAGCAGACCCAGATAAGATACTCCCTGAGCTCCTACCGTTTATTATTCAGAATGATGATTTATTCGACTTTGCTGTTGGAAAGTCTGCTGGTTCGCTTTCACCACGTGTTAAGTGGGAGCATCTCAAAAATTACGAGCTTGAGTTACCTGATATGGATAAACAGAAGGAACTTGCAGAGCTTTTGTGGGCAATTGATGATACAAAGAAATCTTATCAGAAATTGATTGCAGCAACTGATGAATTGGTGAAATCTCAATTTATCGAGATGTTTGGAGAGCAGAAAGAAAACCCTAAAGGATTGCCAATGATGACATTGGGAGAGACATGTAAATTCTTTTCGGGAACAGGTTTTCCGAACAAATATCAAGGTAATGTTCATGGAACCTATCCTTTTTATAAGGTTGGGGACATTTCCAGAAATGTGCAAGAAGGTAACGTTCGATTGAGGGCTGCAGATAATTATATTGAACCTGATATTGTGAAGGCTATCAAGGTACGATCATTCCCCCCAATACTGTGGTTTTTGCGAAAATTGGTGAGGCTTTACGATTGAATAGAAGGGCGGTGACAACGCAAAATTGTCTTATTGATAATAATGCGATGGGAATACAACCGATAACTTCAGTAATTTGTTTGGAGTATTTTTTACAGTTTATGATTGGACTCGATATGAATGAGTATTCAACTGCAACGGCGTTACCGTCTGTACGTAAGAGTTCGCTTGAAATGGTGAAAATAATTGTTCCTGATGTGGCAAATCAACAGCAATTTTCTGATCTCGCCATACAGAGCGATAAATCAAAATTTGAAATGGAACAGGCGCTCTCAGAATTGACGGCTACCTACAAACGTATCATAACAGAAAATCTTGGCTAAGAAATAAGGTCATGAAGTTCCCTCCGGCTCGTGAGGATACCGGAAACGGAGGAAGAAAAAAGGAGGAAACTATCATGATCAGTCAAGTAATAACCAAAATCCAGGATGAACTTAGTGAAGTCCTGGATGAAAACCAAATGAAGTGTCTTTCGGCGGTGTTGCAGAAGCACTTATCTCATTTTGAAAAAACAGAGAAGGAAGACACAGCAGAGAAAAAAGACATGCTACCTGTCTTTATTGCGGCAAAGCGCGTCGAGGGATGTTCTGAAAAATCCCTTCGTTACTATGAATCTACAATTCGGAATATGCTGGAAAGCATAAACAAACCGGAATGTCAGATAACAACGGAGGATCTTCGCTCATATCTCGATACATATCAGCGCCGAGGAACAGTGAGTAAAGTAACCCTTGATAATGTGAGACGCATTCTGTCCAGCTTCTTTGCTTGGCTCGAAGATGAAGATTATATTGTTAAGAGCCCGGTGAGAAGAATTCATAAGGTCAAAACCGGTAAAACAGTAAAGGAAACCTATACAGATGAATCACTGGAGATGATGCGCGATCACTGTGACAACCTGCGAGATTTAGCCATGATTGACCTACTGGCTTCCACCGGTATTCGTGTTGGAGAACTTGTTAAATTAAACCGCAGTGATGTGGACTTTGAAAATAGAGAATGTATCGTTTTTGGAAAGGGCAATAAAGAACGTAAGGTATACTTTGACGCTCGGACCAAAATCCATCTTCAGAGATACCTTGCAGAACGATCAGATGAAAACGATGCTCTGTTTGTATCATTGTTGAACCCATTTGAACGTTTACAAATTAGTGGAGTTGAAATTCGCCTCCGTAAAATCGGTCGAGAACTCAACTTCCAGAAGGTGCATCCACATAAGTTTCGCAGAACACTGGCTACGATGGCGATAGACAAAGGTATGCCGATAGAACAGGTTCAGCAGCTCCTTGGGCATCAGAGCATAGATACGACGTTGCAGTATGCTATGGTAAACCAGAATAATGTGAAAGAGTCACATAGAAAATATATTGGATAAATAGGAGGCTCGCTATGGGAGATAAAATTATTTACAGATTGGATGATGAAATATCTTTCAGAAAATGTTCGCTTTTTGATGAATGTAGTACAGATCATGGAGATTGCACGAACTTTTATACAAAGGAAGTGCATTTCAAAGATCATTATTTTTGCAATCAGGAAGGAATACATTTTCACTGTACTAAACATCCTGAAATTGAATTGGAATATGATCTAAGTTCTGATAGTACTGTTTTGACCTGCCCTAAATGTAGAAATCAGATCGAAATTGGAAGTACCAGAACGCTCATTTCACGATGTTTAAGAGTGCTGAATCGTGAAATTTTTAAGGATGCGACTCTTGTACGTTTAGATGACTGGTATACACCTGAGATTAAAGAAAAAACTAAGCCTACGCCCGATTATCGTCTTACAACAAACATAAAGACTGATAAGGATGGCGATACAATTGTTGTGCTTTATGTTAGCTATATTGGTACCGGAGATAAAGTGCAATATTTCATCAAACCTGAAAAAGGACAATTGACAAGTGATCATAAGGATTTGGACCCAGCAAATATTATTTCAAAGATAGAGGTTACATTGAAAGATCGCATATTGACACAAATATATCACAAAGAACAGTGATATATAAGTGCGGTTTTGTTTGCAATTCTCAATTTATGGAGCAGTTTGGATACCCAAAAGGCAACCCGAAAGGGATTCCAATCATGAGAATCGGTGAGTTTGGGACAGTAAAAGGAGGTAAGCGTCTACCTAAAGGCGAGTCCTATGCTGACCATATAACAGCACACCCCTATGTTCGTGTCATTGACATGATCAATCATTCTGTAAACATACCCGAGTTGGTTTACCTTACTCCGTCCACACACGAGAAGATTGCAAGGTACACCATCAGCTCAAAGGACGTATATATAAGCATAGCTGGTACAATAGGCCAAGTAGGGGCAATTCCGGATTCTATTGATGGAGCCAACCTTACTGAAAATGCGGCTAAGATCGTTCTAAATAAAGAGGCACCTGTGGATAGGGACTATCTTATCTGGTATCTCTCGTTACCAGCAGGAGCAGAACAGATAGAAGAAAAAACAATGCGCACTACGCAGCCTAAGCTGGCCTTATACCGGATTGAGGAGATAGAAGTACTTGTCCCTAAAATAGATGAACAGCGCAGGTTTGCTGAATTTGTTCGGCAGAGCGATAAATCAAAATTATTACTTCAAAACAAGTATGAGAAAATTAATCAAGACAGGAGGTTACTCACATGTTTAATGAAGACAACACGACTGAGCAGATGATTATATCTACGCTCAAGAAAAACGGATGGGAGTACATCTCGGCAGACGACCTTGACAGACAAGAAAACGATGTCATGGTGGAGTCTATGGTGCGCGAAGCACTTATAAGACTCAATCCCGAAATTGCTGAAGATGAGTCACGTGCAGACGAAATCATATATAAGCTGCGCACGCTCTTTCTCTCAACAAATCCACAGAATCTTGTTACCCAGAATGAAGCCTTCAAGCAGATGGTGTTTGAGAAAAACTCATATCCATTTGGCGAAGACGGCAAGCAAGTGTCAATCGACTTCTTTGGTACGGAGATTAATGGCAAGCTGGATCAGAATCAGTATGTTGTTACGAATCAGTGGGTATATCCGAAGAAGGAGGGTGGAAAACGTCTGGATATCGTACTTCTCGTAAATGGATTCCCGTTTGTAATTGGTGAGCTGAAGACTCCGGTCCGTGCAGCTATTACCTGGCTGGACGGAGCACAGGACATCAACAAGTATGAGCAGAGCATCCCGCAGATGTTTGTAACGAATGTGTTCAACTTTGCTACAGAAGGTAAATGTTATCGATACGGTTCTGTTTGTATGCCAGCTGCGAAATATGGTCCTTGGCATACAGCGGATGATAAGTCTGACGGATCTTTGGCGGCAGTACAAACCAGTGTGCAGGACATGATCACGAAGTATAAGATTATGGACCTGTTCCAGTTCTTCACACTTTTCGCTACCGACAGCAAATATCGGAAGTTCAAGGTCATTGCGCGTTATCAGCAGTATGAAGGCGCCAACATGATCATCGAACGTGTGCGTGCGGGATATCCGAAGAAGGGCCTTATCTGGCATTTCCAGGGTTCCGGTAAATCCTACCTGATGGAGTTTGCCGCAGTAAAGCTTCGTATGCTTCCAGATCTTAAGAATCCTACGGTTATTATCGTAGACGATCGTCTGGATTTGGAGTCGCAGATTACAGCACAGTTCCACTCCTCTGATGTGGGCAACCTGGAATCAGCATCTACTCGTGAGCAGCTTATGACGATGCTGAGACAGGATATCCGTAAGATTATTATCACGACCATCTTCCGCTTTCAGGAAGTTACCGGTGAGCTTAGTCTGCGCGACAATATCATCGTAATGGTCGATGAGTGTCATAGAACGCAGGAAGGTGATCTCGGTATTAAGATGAGAACGGCCCTTCCGAATGCTTTCTTCTTTGGTATGACAGGTACACCTATCAATCGCGTGGACAAGAATACGTTCGCAACATTCGGTGCTACGGAAGATCGCAGCGGATACATGAGCAAGTATTCTTTTTCTGACTCCATTCGTGACCACGCGACGCTGCCGCTTAATTTTGAGCCTGTACCGGTAGATCTCCGCGTTGACAGAGATACGATGGACCGCGAGTTTGATATCCTGACACGCGACCTTCCGGATTCCGATAAAGCTGAACTTTCCAAGCGCGTTAACATGCAGGCTATCATGTACAATGAGAAACGTATTCACAAAGTTTGCGCGCATATTGCAAAGCACTTCACTGAAAAGATTCGTCCGAATGGATATAAGGCGCAGGTGGTTGTTTATGATCGCCCTTGCTGTCTGAAATATAAAGCAGAGCTCGATAAGCTTCTCGGAGAAGAGTGCTCAACAATCGTTATGGATACCAATGATGATAAGGCGGATGAATATAAGAAGTATCGCCGTTCAAAGGATGAGGAAGCAAAAATTCTCGACCGTTTCAGAGACCCTAACGATCCGCTTGAGATCGTAATTGTAACAGCTAAGTTGCTGACCGGATTTGATGCTCCTATTCTTCAGGTTATGTATTTGGACAAGCCAATGAAGGATCACACTTTGCTGCAGGCAATCTGCCGTACAAACCGTACCTTCGAGTGAGGGGAAGACGCACGGTTGATCGTAGATATATTGGAATATTCGATAACGTTGCCAAGGCTCTGGACTTCGACGAAGGCAGCATGAAAAAAGTCATTACAAATATCGAGGAAGTTAAGAAGCAGATTCCGGCACTTCTTAGAAAGTGCCTCAGCTACTTCATGGGTGTTGATCGCACCGTAGATGGATGGGAAGGATTGATGCCGCACAGGAGTGTTTGCCTACAAATGCTGAGAAGGATAAGTTTGCAGCAGATTACCAGGTGCTGAATCGTGCATGGAATGCGGTCTCTCCTGATCCGATGCTTTCACCTATCCAGGTCGATTATGTATGGTTGACCAAGGTGTTTGAATCCGTAAAGCCTACGAACGGTGGCGGCGGACTCATCTGGGCGGCTCTCGGACCTAAAACAATGGAAATCGTGAACTCCAACATGGATGTCGGTGAAGTTCATGAGGATGAAGAGATTCTGTCACTTGATGCTGAGCTGATTGACGCATTTATTGAGAAACATAAGGGTGCTAAGAATGCTGCGAAGAAGGTCGAGATTGATCTGGTCGCTCGTATACATAAGCATTCGGATGATCCGAAATTTATGCGCTTGGGTGACAAGCTGGAGAAACTCCGTGAACAGCACGAGCAGGGTCTTATCAACAGCATTGAATTCCTGAAGATGCTGCTCGAGCTCGCAAGAGAAGCAGCGCAGGCTGAGAAGGAAGTTGTGCCGGAGGAAGAAGTCGATAAGGGCAAGGCGGCTCTTACGGAACTCTTCAACGGTGTGAAGAATACCAATACTCCTGTAATTGTGGAGCGTATCGTTACAGATATTGATGACATTGTAAAGATTGTCCGTTTTGATGGATGGCAGAATACAACCGGCGGTCGTCAGGAAGTTAAGAAGGCACTTCGTAGTGTCGTATGGGTCAAATACAAGATTAAGGACAAGGAAGTTTTCGATAAAGCATATAGCTATATTGAACAGTACTATTAAGGAGAATTCCATGAGAACAGAAAAGATTTATGCATCAAATGAGAACCACCCAGGCTATGGTGTCGGGGATGGCAACACTGAGAGATATGAATACAAATGTCCCTGCGGCAAGGGAAAAATAGTTGAAGAACATGACAACATCCCAGGATTTCGTGAGCACGACGTCTGGATTGAATGTGAGGAGTGTTCTAAGAAATATAAATTAGACACTTCGAGAGGTATTCGTAGCTGGGATCTTGTTGAGATTTAGTTAGGAGGAATACACTTGGCATATAAGGATTTCAAGAGTTACATACAAGATAAGTATTGTGACTTGCTTACTACGGCGATAAAAGAATATGTGGATAATCATCATGACGGAATAGGATTTCATGATTTTAATGTGCTGTCTTTACTGAAGCAAAAAATCGAGAACGTAGAAGTGAAATCTCTTGTATGCCATGAAGCCGGTATAGGTGACTTACTTAGAATAGAGGTCAGGACCGCAGCAGATATTGTCGAAATGAGCCTTGGAACTAAGAAAATTGAAGCGGGTAGAAAAACACGATGGTTTATTGTGCATTTGACTGCTGAACTTAATCAGGGGCTCCATGACGTAAAGGTTCAAAAGACTGAAGAAAATTATTTCGGCAGTTTCGATCCGGAAGGCGCATTAGATGCTTATTTGGTTCCATATATACGTACTGCTGATCTTGAAGATTTGGCCGATGCTTTTTTTGAAAAGTATTGTGACGATGCCATTTTTGATAGGTGGGTATTCCCATATTCTTATGTAATGAGAAAAATGCACATTCAGGCAGTTGAATCAACTCTACCAGATAATGTTTTTGGTCGTACATATTTTAAGCCGACAACAATAAAATACTGGTACAAGTTTTGGCCGACACATCCTGAAGCAGAGGTGGAAAAGGAAGTTCCTGCGGGAACTATTGTAATTAATAAAGAACATTATTTCTTAGGCAATTATGGAAGTGCGATAAACACGATAGCCCATGAATTGGTTCATTGGGAGTTTCACCGTAGATTCTTTGAGATACTGTCGTTACTTGATGAAAATGCAAATCAGCTTTCGTGTGAGGTGACGCCGGAGATTCCAAGCGATAATATGACTGGAATAGAAAAAGCTATATGGTGGGCTGAGTGGCAGGCAAATAACCTGGCGCGAGGATCGTTATGCCAAGAGAAATCTTCTTAGATGTTTTGACTCAGTGCTATGAAGACAATTTTACGCCGGTCCATTATAAGGGGCAGTATCTTGAGGAGGCCTTAGAAAAGACTGCTCAGATGTTTGGCGTTTCGAGATATGAGGCCAAGGTTAGAGCCATTCAGTTGGGTATTATGGAGGCTGAAGGAACAATGCTATACTCGGAGCGTTTTTATGTCTATCCGATATCGTTCCGTAGGTGGTCATTAAGTAAAAACCAGACATTTGCCATCGATAGAAAGAGCTATGATAAGCTGCTCAATACAAATAAAGAGTTCGCGGATCTTATTCATCAAGATTTGTTTATTTACGCCGAATGCTTTGTTGTAATAAACGATCCGCTTTATGTTAAAATGTCCGATACTCCTCACATGGAGGGAGAAATCGTACTCACCGATTACGCGAGAGAAAATGCGGATGAATGCTGCATGATCTTCGAAAGAGAGTACAAAAATGACGGAAAATTTGATTATGAGTATTATGGCCAGTGCTATTTATCAAAGGAATTAACCGAAGACCTTTTAGTAGAAACAAAACCAACAGCAGACCTTGCAGAGCAGAATGCTACACAAAGAGCAAATGCAGCAAGGAAACTGAAGGAAGAAGGTAAGAGCTTAATGGCTATTATGAGAAATTTACCGAGTTCTTTCTCTGGTACCTTTGATAGCCACATGAAGCGTGTGAAAAAAGAAAATGGCAAGAAGATGACGAATCTTGAAATGTCGATCAGGACAGGTCTCTCTGAGGACTATATCGCATCGTTGAGAAAGGATGAAAGCATAAACGTGTCTTTGCAAACGGTGTCAGCTTTATGTATTGGCCTTCAATTACCGCCTTGCTTTAGCAAGGACATGCTGAATAAATCAAGGAATAGTTTTCCATATACCGATGATGGATATTTTCAGCTGAGAATTTTGGAAGAAATGTATATGGAACCTTTATCAAGCATAAACGAGGTGTTAGTTGAGTCAGGCATAAAACCCTGGGGAAAAAATTAAAAAAATTTCTAAAAACCCGTACTTGTAGTTCGGGAAGTATATCATTAAATATCAAGGCTTTGCGGCTTTGCAGTGAATAACTGTAGCTGCAAAGCCTTTTTTATGCTCAAAAGATGGACTCACACTCCAGATAAGAAGAATGAATAGTCAGTAAACTGTTCTTGACGATTGAAATAGGTCAGTCGTCAGTAATGAAAGATTCTCATAGTCCATAAGGCGCCAGAGGACGATGGGATGCACAGAGCGTTTAGGTAGCGGTATATGACCGTTCCAGAAACGAGATGCACCCACCGTTAGTTTACTGCGCCAATTTTGGATTGTCAGAGCTTGTGGTCATCTCGGCCCAGGCTCTTTTTGCATCCCACCGTTCACGGCTTGGACGGAAAGGATGCAAAGATGAGATTAAAGATTCGTTATGAGCAGGAGTTTCAGACTATTGAACTCGACGCAGAAGCAACAGAGGAGCTGTGGGTGTCTCTCTCCCTTGAGGGTGAAGGACTCACACAGGAGGAAAGGAGACGCTTATCCAGGATACCTGGGAAGAACGTTTCAACAGGCCAGACTACAATAGCTGGCACAAGTTCGATCGCCATCGTGGTCGCAGTAAAGCACAGCCGGGGAAAGATGATGCCGAAGATGAGGTCGATACCAACGAACCGTTAATGGAAGAAGTGGCCGATGATCGTATCTTCCGCAAAGATGAGCTTGACCGTAAGGAGCGTGAAAGCTATTCGGCCATTTGTGATTGGGTACGTAAGGTCCTTGTGAAGAAGCCAGAATGGGCCGACGCTTTTATCGCCGTTCGAATGGACGGTGAGTCGATCCGTGAGTATGCCGCAAGAATCGGTGCGGACGAGAACAACATCACTCAGAAGTTGAAGCGTGCTGAGAAGAAGCTTAGAGAAAATTACAAGAACAGTCAGATTTGACTGCCTGCCGGGGCTACCCGTTAGAGGGTGACCTCGGCAAATTTGTATAAGGAGGCAGTTTTGATATGACAAATGATATCAAAAACCAAGACCTGAAATACCGGCCGCTTGTATATGTAGCAAGCGCGTATTCCGGTGACGTAATTACTAACATAGAAAAAGCCAAGCAGTACTGCAGGTTCTCTTTGGAACAGGGACAGATACCGCTGGCACCGCATCTGATGTTCCCACTTTTCATGAATGATGACAATTTGGCTGAGCGAGAGCTTGCAATATTCATGGATGTAATCTTTCTCGGTAAATGTGACGAGCTCTGGGTATTTGGAGATAGCATTTCAGAAGGCATGGCGGTTGAGATTGAAGTTACAAAGAAGCGTAGACAGCCAATTCGCTATTTTAATTCTGCTATGCAGGAGGTGACCGATCATGAATGAGATTAGAGCGATTCAAACGGAATACAGAGGTTACCTTTTCCGATCCAGGTTGGAAGTAAGGTGGGCGGTCTTCTTCGATGCCTGCGGTGTGGATTGGGAATATGAACCAGAAGGTTATGACCTGGGCAACGGACTTTACTATTTGCCAGACTTTTTGCTTCACGGTGTAACTATTAACCACGGATATTTCAAGAAGAATTGCGATATCTATGTTGAAGTAAAGGGTCAGATGAACGATGCTGACGCTGAGAAGATCAACCGATTTTATGCAGCAGGTTATCCAGAAGGTAATGACTGGGGCGTTTCACATACAGCAGTTCTGGTGGTTGGGAATATTCCTGACGGTGAAGATATGTGCGAGATTTTAGATAACCTGCAGACGGAAGCCTACCATGATCATCATGGATGGCCAAACTTATACAACTTCGAGACCGTTGACGGGGACTATTTTGGTGCCTATCCGGGAGTGGACAAGCACGGCAAGTTTAATCTGTTCGGCGATGACTCCACCTACCTTTGGAGCATGAACTCGGATGTGACGGAACGAGCCTATCGTTTGGCAAGGCAGGCAAGATTTCGGGAGTTCGGCTTTATCAAGATTGACATGATCATTACGAAGTCTATCAGCCGATTTTCCCGAAACACGGTAGATTGCCTGAAGTATACAAGACAGCTCAAGGAATTAAACATCGCCGTGTTCTTCGAAAAGGAAAACATCAATACGCTGGATGCCAAGGGTGAGGTGCTTATGACAATCATGGCGGCACTTGCCCAGCAGGAGTCAGAGTCCTTATCGGCAAACGTAAGACTCGGTATTCAGTTCCGTAACCAGCAAGGCAAGGTACAGATCAACCATAACTGGTTCCTGGGATACACCAAGGATGAGGACGGAAAGCTAGTCATTGTTCCGGAAGAGGCAGCGGTGGTCAGACGCATTTACGCAGAATACCTTGAGGGAGCTAGCTTCCTGCAGATCAAGCGTAGCCTGGAAGCGGATGGCATACAGAACGGCGCCAAGCATGACAAATGGTACGAGAGCAACATCAAGCAGATACTTACCAACGAGAAGTACATCGGTGATGCGCTTCTGCAGAAGACTTACACGGTGAGCATCTTGGATAAGAAGCGAGCAACGAATAAGGGAAACCTGCCGAAGTACTATGTTGAAGGCAGCCACGAGGCCATTATAGCTAAGGATATCTTCCTTCGAGTCCAGGCAGAGATAGCCAGAAGAGCAAACATCACGCCGGATGGGAAGAAGAGAATTTATAGCAGCAGGTACGCACTTTCCAGTATCGTGTTCTGTGGTCACTGTGGAGACATCTATCGCAGGATCAAGTGGAACAACCGAGGCTGCAAGTCAACGGTATGGCGATGCGTTAGCAGAGTTCTGAAGAAGGACAGTGGAATTGACTGCCCGGCCAGAACGCTGAGAGAGGAAGACTTGCATGCTGCGGTCCTCACAGCGATTAACGATGCCTGGTCTAGAAAAGCGGATATCATACCAGTCTGAAGGAGAATATCAAAGCCGTTCTTGATGGCGGAGTTGCGGATGCCATCGCAGAAATCGACGAGAAGATAAAGGAGAAGCAGAAGGAACTCCTCGAAGCCGGACATGATGATGCCTTGATTGATAGCATTGGCGCAGAGATCATCGACCTTAGAGAAGAACATCAGGATTTGATGACTACCGCAGCCAAGTAGCAGGAACTCCAGGAGCGTCTCGAAGATCTCGACAATTTCCTAGATGAGCAGACAGAGGCGATTACGGAATACAGCGAAGCACTGGTAAGGCGTCTCATCGAGAAGATAACGGTTTACGACGAGAAGCTGGTGGTCGAGTTTAAGTCAGGTCTTCAGATCGAAGTGGAAGCATAATCAAAGCAAGCGAGGCAGTCGGAAATGATCCGGCTGTCTTTTTTTGTCGTGTTTTGATGAAATGTTCATATTCTTGTGGTATAATGAGTTGAACTAATAGTGAAATCTAGTTGAACAGAAAGTGCTGCGGTGGAGAATATGCTTAAAAATAATATTGAAATAGATGTAAAAGTTAAGTGCGTAGAAGAACAGACCACTCAAGCAGAACTCGCTGAGAAGGTAGGCACATCTCCGTCATATGTGAACCGTCTTATCAAGAGTCCAGAAAAGATTGTGAATAAGACATTTGTCCAGATGATGGAACAGCTCGGCTATGACATTGAGCTTACTTACGTGAAAAAGACCAAGTAAAGGAATTGTAGCTATATGAATAATGAGATTAAACTCGACACAAAGCTTGTCGGGGATATAATAGGAGACTTTTATGTTCCTTCTTACCAGCGTGGTTATCGTTGGGGAGAAACAGAAGTAGTTCGTCTGCTCGATGATATTTATTCTACTGAGGCAAACGCAACTACTGTTTACAGCCGGTTGTAGTAAGAAAAAATGGTGATAGATATGAATTGATTGATGGGCAGCAGCGTCTAACAACTATCTATCTTATATACCGTTTTATGAATGAAGAGAGTTTTGGCTTTATAGATGAGCGAGATTTACCCTTTCATACGAAACCAGAGAGAAGTCTGAGGAGTTCTTAAAATCAATCGACGAATCCCGCAAGGAAGAAAATATTGATTTCTGGTTCCTTTGTGCTGCTTATGAAAGTATCAAGAAATGGTTTTCTGCAAGGGACAGAAAATCTACTCTGACAAATGTAAATAAGTACTTTGATGAAATCGTAAAAATTATCTGGTATGAGGTTGGAGAAGCTGAGGACGCGATTGGTCTCTTTACACGTTTGAATATTGGTAAGATACCACTTACAAATGCAGAACTGGTAAAAGCTATGTTTCTTAGCAAAGATACTGACGAAGATGTCGATAAGGAAAAACAAGAAGAGATATCTCTTCAGTGGGATAACATGGAGAAGGAGCTCCACAACAATTCTCTGTGGTACTTCTTGACGAATAAAGCAAATGCTGACTATCAGACAAGAATAGATCTCGTGTTGGATCTTATATCAGGAAAGCCAGCTGATAATAGGGAGAAGTATTATACATTCTTTAAATTTGATGAAATGCGTCAGACCAAGTCATTAGACAGCATCTGGCGGAGCATCCAGCAGACGTTCTTAGTGTTGAAGGATTGGCATGGAAACCATGAACTATATCATAAGATTGGCTATCTTATTGCGTCCGGAACACTGACACTTCAGAAGATTTTCGACCTCTCGAAGGATAAGACTAAGGATGATTTTAGGGACTCCCTTGATGGCTATATTCGAGACAGCATAAAAATTAAGGGTAACTACTCAGATTTAAGTTACGAGAAACCATTAGATCAGAAAAAGATTGCCACATTGCTTCTATTATTTAATGTTGAATCAGTCCGAAGAAATGGTGAGCATTCTCAGTGGTTCCCGTTTGATAAATACAAATTTGGCAGAGGTGGCAAAGTGACCTGGAGCCTGGAGCATATTCATGCGCAACAGTCAGAAGGTTTACGAACACAGGAAATGTGGAAAGAGTGGCTCACACTTCATATTCCGTCTGTAAAGTCTGTAAGTGATGATTCTGAAGAATTGATTGAACTCATGAATAGCGCTATTGCTAAGGATAAACTGGAACGTCAGGAGTTTGATGCAATTCAGCAGAGAGTTGTAGACTTACTTTCGGTTAAGGGTAATACAGAGTATTTGCATTCAATTGCTAATATGGCACTGCTGAGTTCGACGGACAATGCTGCGTTGAATAACTCGACGTTTGACGTAAAAAGAAACGAAATTATTAAAATGGACAAGGCTGGCCAGTATATTCCATTCTGTACAAGAATGGTGTTCCTGAAATATTACACGCCGTCCGCAGATAATCAGCTCCATTTCTGGGGACACGCAGATAGGGTTGCTTACGTTGATGCAATGAATACAGTGCTGGTAAATTATCTCGAAGAGCCAATCGTTCTAGAAAAGGAGGAAGAATAATATGGCGACTACACTTCACTCCTTTATAGACATTTTTGATACAACATTTGGAGAAGGCCCGGAGGCTGTGCAGCTTAAAAAGATCATCATTCCAATTATCCAAAGAGATTATGCACAGGGCAGAAAAGGATCTGATGTAACTCGCGTAAGAGGTAGATTTCTTGAGTCTTTATATAAGGCAGTAACAGAGAAACCAATTACGCTCGATTTCGTTTATGGCGATATAGATGATGAAGGAAATATGACACCGCTGGATGGCCAGCAGCGCCTTACTACATTATTTTTGCTTCACTGGTATGCAGCAAAAAAAGGTAACATATCGGAAGAGAATTACGAGTTTTTGAAGAAGTTTAGCTATGAGACCAGATACAGTGCGAGATATTTCTGTATTGATCTGGTAGATTATAAACCTGAATTCAAAACAGCAATCTCAAAGGAAATTGTAAACCAGGCATGGTTCCCGCTCGATTGGGAGAATGATCCTACAATTAGCTCAATGCTTGTAATGCTTGATGCAATTGATGACAAATTCAAGGATGTTACTGATCTCTGGGATAAGCTCAAAGAAAACTGCGTTACATTCTACTTCCTTCCTATTAAGGATATGGGACTGACTGATGAACTCTACATAAAAATGAATTCACGTGGTAAGCCACTTACTTTATTTGAGCATTTCAAAGCAGAGCTTGAGCATGAAATTCGCAGTATAGATGAACAAAGAGCAAATCGTATCATGGGTAAGATTGACCGTGATTGGACAGATCTATTATGGGAATATCGTAATAGCGGCAGTGGTTCTTCTGACGATAATATTATCGATGATGAATTTCTGCGTTACTTCAAGTTTATTTGTGATGTAATTTGCTATCGCCAGAATGAGTCACTACTGGGTAGAAGCAATGATGCGTTTGATCTTTTGCAACAATACTTCTCAGCTAAGTGTCCTGATGCAATTAAGAACATTGAAACAATGGAGAGCTTCTTCGATTGCTGGTGCAATATTCCTGGATATGATTCTCCGACAGACTTCTTGAAGTCTTTCATGGCTAACAAACATGAGAGTGGTAAAATTCTTGTTGAGAACCGATTTAACCTGAATATATTTGAGGATTGCTTACATGCATATTCCGATAAAACCGGCCGTATCAGACAGTTCCCGTTAAATAGAATTGTGCTGTTATATGCAATTACTACATATCTGCAGAACGTTGATAAGGTTACAGAGGCGGATTTCAGAAGAAGAATTCGTATTGTAAATAACCTGATCCGAAATTCTGAGGATGAGGTTTCAGACAGAACAGATAGAAATAGAATGCCAGCTATTTTGGCGGAAGCAGATGCTATCATCATGAATGGTGCTATTGACGATTCGATCGAGAATAACTTTAATGTAAGTCAGCTCTCAGAAGAAAAAGAGAAGATTACATTTATCGATGCCAATCCAGCTATGCAAGAAACCATGTTTGAACTGGAAGATCATTTCTTGCTTAACGGACAGATCAGTATCGTCGGTCTTGAGAACCTTGCATTCACGAAGCGATTTGAATCTCTGTTTAAGTGCAGCCTTGATAGAATTGACTGTGCAATGATGGCATTAGGAGATTATGGACAGGTTGAGAGAAATAAGTGGCGTTACCAGTACGGATCGACATATCAATTGCATGGGACGGGTTATTCCATAAGAGTGCGAATTCTGGATTTGATAACACAAAGAGTATTCTGATTTCGTTGTTGGATACCAATGAAGAATTCACAAATGAGGTACTTAAGAAGATAGCAGATGATTACTTACAGGAGTGCGAGAGTAACAACCTGTATCCATTCAGATACTACTACATCAAGTATCGTGAATACCGCCCAGGCGCATATGGAAAGATGCATAACAATTCAGCTGCAGCAAATCCATATATGTTCTTGGTTATGCAGACAAGGACTCAGATGTCACAGAACTCATATTATCCTTATTTGAAGGTTGCTTCAGAAGCGCACTTGTCTAAGGACGATATGGGACAGAGGTTGATCTTTGGAGATGAGCATATTATTTGTACAAACAATTCATATTTGAGAAGAAAGAACGTTGGAGATGAGATTGTAGACACCATAGTCATTCCGCAGAATGAGGATGGAATTGATACTGAAGATCGAATCACACTTCTCAAAAACTATATCAAGGCTAATTTAAGCTGAGTAGCTTTACAAGAAGGGACAGTAAATGATATGTTTCCATTAACGTCAAAAATGAACGACAAGTTCCCGTTAACGCGGGACATCAATATTGGTGTCTCGGTGCATGTTGAGACAGTCGTCTTGCTTTCCAAGTGAATGGTCGATACAAGAAAAGTGAAGGTGGACTTCTCCCTGGAGGATATGGATTTATCTGAATTTAAGGGGCGCTAAAGGTCCGGGGAACCTTTGTCTGGCACGGATCGAAGCGGAGCGGAGACAAGCAGCTTAAGAGCAGATAAAGGCATATGTACTGCAACAGACAGGACTTAAGGTTTCGTCATTGTATATAGCACAGGAGAGGAAAACAGGGTAGCTGATGTGGAACATATTCCGTGGGTGGAGCGGGAGCTGATGGTTATGAGAGAAGTGAGGGAGCTGCAGTAATAAAGATGATTTATATAATTTTAACTTTAGTTTCAGGAATTTTGCTGTCAGGAGTATGGTTTGGGCTTAATTTTCTGATACAGATATGTGTGGAAAAGTCAAAAGTAAAATTTTTGGAACGCTATAGTGTAATAGCTGCATCTGTGATACCATTAGTTTCATCTTAAATACAACAGACTGGAATTATCATAGTATTGCTGATTGGAAAAACTGGATGATTCTGGCTGTTACAGTATTATTGTCAGCCATTGTCATTTCCATAAATCAGGTTGCGGAAATCCCACGCGGAAAAGAATTATTGCTTTATGCGTTAGATGGTGTCTGTATGGAAATCCCGCAGCGTATGATGATGCAGACATTTAGCGGTGTTCTTTTCATGCACTGGGGATTAGATTTGTATTTGTCCATACCGGTTACAGCGTTTGTCTGGTGTATCAGCATCTGTATACAATGTCTGATCTGCAAATTAAAATTTGACCGGAAAATAGTAATAGAGATAGCGGCATCCTTTCTGTTTTCTATGGGAGCCGGATTACTATTATTAAAAAGCGGATTTATTGGACTACCTATGGCAGGACATTTTTTAGAACGTATTTTGAGTACAATTATCCGTAAAATCCGAAGATAAAAGAAAGGAAGAAAGTCCATGACAACCAGACAGGAAGCATTATCTTTTGGCATGACATTTAAAGATGTCTATCAGGACACACCGTTCCACGATCCAAACTGGATTCTGGTGCGGTATAAAAAGAACAAAAAGGCATTTCTCTGGACTTATGAGTACGAAGGACAGATGCGCATAAATATAAAAGTTGATCCGCAGTGGCGCGATTTCTGGCGGGAGGCATATGCAGCGGTGATTCCGGGATATCATCAGAACAAGGAACACTGGAATACCGTTATTCTGGATGGAAGCATACCGGATGAGGAAATCAGACGGATGATCGCAGAGAGTTATGATCTGATCTGCGGAAAAAAATAAATTCATTTGTAAAGAACAATCAAGAAGTGAGGCAATAGTGTGAAAAATAAGATTTTTCACACGCAAGATTTGTGCTTGCGCACAAACTTGAGATGCGCAGAAAGCTGCGCAAGAATGGAGATTTTTATGTCAGCAAAAGATACAATGGAAAATAAAATCACAGAGGGAGTCATCTGGAAACAGCTTTTATTATTCTTTTTCCCGATACTGGTGGGAACATTTTTCCAGCAGCTTTACAATACGGTGGACGCGGTGATCGTCGGGCGGTTTGTCGGAAAAGAGGCACTATCCTGCGTCAGCGGTTCGTCCGGTCAGATCATCAATCTGGTGGTCGGATTTTTTACCGGATTATCTGCCGGCGCAACAGTTATGATCTCCCAGCATTTTGGGGCAAAAAATGAGGAACAGCTGCATAAGGCACTGCACACGGCATATGCATTTGCAATCACAGGCGGTATCATTGCCGGAGTGATCGGTGTTGTTATGACACGTATGGTTTTAAAATGGATGAATACGCCGGAAAATCTGCTGCCTGACTCGACACTTTATGTGCGGATTTATTTTGCGGGACTCTTATTTATTTTTGTTTACAATATGGGAGCGGCAATCTTACGGGCAATCGGCGATTCGAAACGTCCGCTTTATTTTCTGATCATCTGCTGCATCGTCAATATTATTCTGGATCTGGTGCTGGTGCTTGGATTTAAAATGGGAGTCCTTGGCGTGGCAGTGGCAACACTGATCGCGCAGGGGATCAGCGCTGTGCTCGTCAGTGTGGCATTAATGTATCATACTGCCGGCTTAAAGTTAATTCCACGCGAAATCAGGATCCATAAAAGTGTGCTGAAAAATATGCTCGCCATCGGACTGCGACCGGTATCGAGTCGAGCATGTACAGTATTTCAAACGTGATCGTGCAGGCTGCGTTAAACGGATTTGGCGTTGACACAATGGCGGCATGGGCTGCATTTGGCAAAATAGACAGCCTTTTCTGGATGATCAACAGTGCGTTTGGAATCGCTGCGACCACGTTCGTTGGTCAGAATTTTGGTGCCGGAAAAATGGACCGCGTCCGCAAAGGAACAAGGGAATGTCTTGGCATGGCACTTGTAACTGCGATTCTTCTGAGTGTGATCTTAATGTCGGCGGGAAGATTTTTATTTGGCATATTTACCACAGATGCGAATGTAGTGGAAATTGGTCTTAGCATGATGCAGATCATATCGCCGACCTATTTTCTGTTTGTGTTTATCGAAGTATATTCCGGCGCACTGCGCGCGCAGGGGCATGTGATCGTGACGACGGCAATGACGATGATCGGTATCTGTGTGCTGCGTGTCGTATGGGTCACCTGGATCGTACCGGATGGCACACTCTCACAGATCGTGGCATGTTACCCAATTACATGGCTGGTCAGCGCGGTGGGGATGATCATTTATTATCATTATAAGCAGAAAAAGATTCTGGAAAAATTTGCTGCAACACATGATTTATAAACAGAGAAACTGGAAGCAGTTTTTTATAGCTACATGGTTAAAAATAAGTTCAGGAAAAGAGGATATAAATGAAACAGTCAAAAAATGAAATTAATCTCGGTGAGGAAAGCGTCGGCAGACTTTTGCTGACCTTGGCGGTACCATCTGTGATCGCACAGCTCGTCAATCTTCTTTACAATCTGGTGGATCGTATTTATATCGGTCATATCCCGGAAAACGGGGGCGTGGCACTGACCGGTCTTGGACTCTGCTTCCCGATTCTGATGATTGTCACGGCATTTTCCGGTCTGATCGGGTATGGCGGGGCGCCGCGTGTTGCTATTTTCATGGGAAAAGGCAAAAATGATGAGGCGGAGGAGATACTCGGCAACTGTACCATGGCATTGATCGTGATCGCATTGATTTTAGTTGTGGTACTGCAGTTTGCAGCGGAGCCGCTTCTGATGCTGTTTGGTGCAAGTGACAATACGCTGCCGTATGCACTTTCTTATCTGAACATTTACGGAAAAGGGACTTTGTTTGTCATGCTTACGATGGGATTAAATTCCTTTATCAATACACAGGGATTTTCCAAAGTCGGTATGAAAACGGTTCTGATCGGGGCAGTCTGCAATATCATTTTAGATCCGGTCTTTATTTTCGTATTTGGCATGGGTGTGCAGGGAGCCGCGCTTGCAACGGTGATCTCACAGGCAATTTCAGCGGTATGGGTCATCCTTTTTCTGACGGGAAAACAGACAAAGCTGAAAATAAAGACAAAGTATTTTAAGCCGAAAGCCTCCGTACTTTTGCCGGTATGTGCACTTGGTGTATCGCCTTTTATCATGAATGCGACGGAGAGCGCAATCAATATTGCATTTAACGCATCTTTATCACGCTACGGCGGTGATGTGGCGGTCGGAGCCATGACGATCTTAAGCAGTATTATGCAGCTTCAGTTTATGCCGGTGCAGGGAATTGCACAGGGAGCGCAGCCGATCATGAGTTTTAATTATGGAGCAAAAAAGATGGATCGTGTGAAAAAGGCATATCGTCTGCTTATGATCTGCAGTTTTACATACACGATGATCTTCTGTCTGGCGGTGGAATCGCACCTGGATTTTTTGTGCATCTGTTCAACAGCAGTTCACAGGAATTATTTGAAATGACAAAATGGGCACTGCGCATCTATATGGCAGCGACCGGAGTATTCGGGATCCAGCTTGCGGTGCAGCAGGTATTCATGGCACTCGGACAGGCAAAAATCTCATTGTTTATTGCGTGTCTGCGAAAGATTATCCTGCTGATCCCGCTGATTTATATCCTGCCGCATTTCTTTGTAGATAAAGTATTTGCCGTTTTTTTAGCAGAGCCGGTTTCGGATTTTATTTCGGTGACAGTTGCAGCGACATTATTTTTCCTCAACATTAAAAAGATATTGAAAGAGGGAGAAGTGTGAGCGTATAAAAAAATCTGAAACTGAAAAAAGGCTCCAAATACTGTCTGATGGATTCGAAATATTATCCGACGGAGCGTGATACATGGGTAACAAGGTCGAAAGTATACAAGTTTACAGCAAAATAAAATAACGTATAGGAAAAGAGAACTGTGAG
>ENA-OQCN01000299-OQCN01000299.1-human-gut-metagenome-genome-assembly--contig:-NODE-299-length-26567-cov-2.546936_pt1 | contig 26567 bp, 36 predicted proteins | sample MGYA00242497_ERZ504576 | MGnify/ENA primary metagenome ERZ504576 (study PRJEB26092, sample SAMD00036296) | human gut metagenome | host: Homo sapiens | study: EMG produced TPA metagenomics assembly of... | reverse complement strand
CGAATCTATATGCAAGAAAATACGATCAATTTTTTAATTCATCAATAGTAAGTTTCGATAAAACATTTAAAGATGAATATCCACTACCAAAATCATCTAGAGATACAGAAAAACCTAATTTTTTTACTTCCAAAAGAATTTGATTAAACAATTTAAAATCTTCAATAACCGTACTCTCCAAAACCTCTAAAGTGATATAGGAAGCCGAAACATCGTACTCCTTTAACAAGGACTTTAATTCTGAAATATAATTTTCATGATAAAAAACAATTTTTGATTGATTCACTGAAATATTGACCGGTTGAATTCCCATATCAATCCATTTACGTATTTGTTGAATGGCTTTTCTTAACATGTAAAAGTCTAGTTTTGAACAAAACCGATTCTTTTCAAAAATCCCTACAAAACTTGATGGAGGAAGATAGGTCCCATCCTCTAATTTCCATCGAACCAAGCTTCGGCAGAAACAACTAGATTCGAACCTAAATCCACCTTAGGCTGCAGCACCATTTCAAAACAATTTGAATCTAAAGCTTGTTGCATATTAGATTCTACAAAATTTTCAAACTCTTTTTTCTTATGCACTTCTTCATCAAAAAAACAAATATTTTCAGAAGCCATTTCCTTCGACTGAGCTAAGGCAAACATAACATTTGTAAGCATTTGTTCAAATGAATATTTTTCTTGTCTTGCACCATTACAAATAACACCACAACAAAATTCATATTCATAACAAAAATCTTTTGTATTTTGACGAATACTATTAAATATCGCATGAATACGATTTGAAACCTTGTTTTCAGCCGTATCCATCAATAACATATAGAAAACATCGGCACTATCTCGACAAATAATTTCATTCTTTTTAAGCATTGGCTTTATACAAGTTACAATGCGACACAAAAATTCATCCGACTTATCTCTTCCTAAAATCTCATTCATAAATTTAAATCGACGCATATTTAAAGATACCAATGAATAATTATTATTTTTAAGGGCATATATACGAACCAACTGAGTAAATCGAGCAAAAGAAACGGCACCAGTTAATTGATCTGTATAAGCTAACTTTTCCATCTCTTCATTGTTTTTTACCATCATTCTATATGCGATCCACAATAAAAGAATGACTACAATCACAAATAACATCAAAACATAATTTGTAGTACGTGACATAACATATAAAGGATAATTTAATGATTTAGCTGAATTTACATAACATAAATACCAACCTTGAATCCCAATTTTTTTTACAACAATTCCATGTTCTTGACCTTTGACTCCTATCAATCCATTCACATTTTCGGATAGATTCATATTTTTTATGACAGCTAACACTTCATTTGATTCTAAATTCTTTTGAATTCCATAAAAATCTTTAAAATCCGTAATGTACAAATTCCCACCACTTATTGATTTTCTCATCAAATCTGTATATGGTTTCAAGCTACTATCAGCACACAATACTCCAACAATCTGATTTTCATTCCCATAAACAGGCACTATATATGTAAGCTTATAATTCTTATTTTTTTGTTTAAATGTACTTTGCTCCCCCAAAAACCATTCTTAATTTTATCTTTATATTCATCTGATAAATTATTATACAAAACTTTAGAATCCTTTTTTGAAGAATACACATTATGATTCATATCGATAAATTGAATCGATGAAAAATCACTCTCTTTTTTCATTTCAAATAATGAGGAATCTAAATCTGTTTCCTTATTTAAATTTCTTGCGAAAGTATTCAATAAAACTAAGTCTGTATTCTTTTTTGAAGAAACACGTTGTACACACAAATCTATTTCTTGATCCATAGTTGTATATGTTGCCTTATTTAAACTATCGTCTGCATGATTGATAAAAAGAAAGGCCATCAATAAAATTCCAAGCACCATCAAAATAGAGAAGATCAATAGTTTATAAATTCTTTTCCTTAATACACTTGCATCCATATACAATCTACATCTTTCTATTATCTGTTTCTATCTAGTTCTGCTTTATGAACTGAGTAATTCATACGATAGTTTTTCTTTCTAAAAATACTATAAAATTTATTCGAAATACGCTGTATAATCAAATGCGCATTCTCTTCTGTTTGACAATCCACTAGAAGCAATAATTGCGTTTCACTTGTACGTGTAAACAAGTCGTTACTTCTTAAGCATGAACTTACCAATCTTTTTACGCGATCAAAATCCACACCTACTTTTTCATAATCTAAAGTTCCGTCTGAGAATTGTAACATAATCAAATAATAATTTTGTTCATTACGAACTGACATTTTCAACAACAATTCATAAAAATATTTAAAAATTTCATACGAGCAGAAAAAGCCCTGATTTTGTTGATCACGATTTGAAAGTTCCCTCATAATCGTTTCCATATCTTTATTTTCTTCTTTAGCATGATCAGCAATAATAATGTCGTACAATTGTTTAAAACGTTTTGATAAACCCGTTCCAAGTTCCGACAAGAAAATATCATTTAATTCATCATAATACTTCAATGCCTCTCGATAATTTCGCGTTGCGACCAAACCCTTCATATAATAGTAATGTAAGCCTTCATTAAAAGGTTCAATCAATACAGCTTGATAATTCATAAGCATCATTCATCGTATCGCTTTTGCGTATACAAATAACAAGATGTACGCATCATTGTTTTAACATACATTTGTCTAAATACTTCTTGTTTTTGTAGAATCCAATGAAGCTGGCTTGGTGAAGCATAAAAACGTCCTTGATATAATCTAAATATTTTTCTAGCAATCTTAAACTCTTTTTCATCCAACAATTCAGCGCCCTCATTGATTTGATTATAAGCCTTTTGTAATTCTACAAAAATCAATATTCCAATCTAAATTTGGATTTAAGATATAGCCCTTTCTTGTCGTAACAATAACTTCTTTATCCTTAAAAAAATCAATTTCATTTAATTCGGAACGCAATCTAAAAATAGAGAATTTTAATGCACTGGATGGATTTTTACTTTCCGGCCATAAAATATCGATCAATTCATCTTTTTGAACTGGCTTCTCACTATGAAACAATAACACTTGCAACAAATTCACCAATTGTTTGCCAAATAATTCCACAATATTGACCGTCACATTATCGTTTGTGATTTCCAATCCCCCAAAGGTTTTTACATAATAAGTTTCACTCATGATGATCCTCCTTTCAAAAAATTATATAGTATCTAACCTAGTTTTATTTTACAATAAATTTCACAAACAAAAAAGCAGAGAATTAGAAAATATTCTCTGCAAATCATTATTTTAAAGTATATTCAACATGTTGATAGAAAACACCATTCTCTTCAATACTTGAAAGAATCTTTTTAATTGTATAAAGAATTCATCAAATTCAGGAAAATACACTTCGGCATCGGCATCTGCATCAATTTGCGTTAACACAAGTCTTGATGCATATTTTAGCATTTCACTATAGATCATGCCACCGCCAATACAATAGATTTCCTCATCCACATCTTTATAACGCTTCATGAATTCTTCAACACTTTCACACATTTCTATATCTTCACCTAGATCTTTACATGTTCTTGAAATAACAACATGATGACGCTTAGGCAATTTACCAGGAAGACTCTCAAATGTTTTTCTTCCCATCACAATCGTGTGACCTGAAGTTTCTTGTCTAAAAAACTTTAAGTCTTGCGGCAAATGCCAAATCATATCATTATTCTTTCCAAGTTCACGATTTTTACCAATCGCTGCAATCAACGTTAATTTCATAAACCACCTATTGTGCTAAAGGAAAACTGATTTTCCCCATGTGCTCGTATCCATTCAACTTAACATCTTTTGTAGGATCAAAATCATAGAAATCTGTAATATCTGGATTCAACCATAATTCTGGTGCTGGCAAAGAACCTTTTGTTTCATAACGATTCAACTGCTCTTTGATTCCATCAACTTGGTTTACATAAATATGTGCATCCTTGATAGACCAATCGATCGTACCTGGTTTTAATCCTGTAACCTGAGCCACCATCATTAATAAAACTGCATATTGTGTAACATTAAAAGGCAATCCTAAAGGAACATCGCAACTTCTTTGATGAACCCAAATATTCAACTTGCCATCTGTCACATCCCATTCTGAGCTCCATACACAACTTGGAAGTACAGCTGTATCTAGTTCACTATCTTGCCATAAAGAAATGACACGTCTACGATCTTCTTTATCATTTTTTAATGAATTTAAAAGCTTATTCATTAAATCATATTTTTTTACAATATATCCATAAGCGGTTCCAATCGTATGGGCAAAACTTGGATCAAAATGTTTTAATACATTCCCTGTATTTTCATCAACCAATCTCCATCCTCATTAATTTCCCATTTATCCCAAATATGAACATTTCTTTCTTGAAGCCACCTGACATCATTACTTTGTGCTTGATAAATCCATAGCATTTCTGTAACAGCCTGACGAATAAACAATTGTTTCGTTGTTAAAATTGGAAATTCTTTAGATACATCCAAATGGAAATGTGCACTCGGAATTTTAATCGTATCTATTCCAGTACGATTATGTACTTGAACTCCATTCTCTAAAATATCTTTACATAATCCGCAATAAACATCATCAAAGTATGACATCCATGTCCTCCTTTAAAATATTTTCTTCGATAAAATGAGCCACTGCACTTTCATCGTTTGTATACGCACTCACAAATGCACCACAATCTTTAACCTGCTTAGAACCATTTTTCATACAGACTCCGATACCAACCTTTTGAAGCATCTCCATATCATTTTGTTCATCTCCAAAGGCAACACAGTTTTCAAGTTTGACACCAAAGTGCTTGGCGACCTTTTCAATCCCATATCCCTTATTGATTCTAGGATCTACATATTCAAATAAGTTATCTGCTGTTAAAAAGCCAACACAAGCCTCATTCTTATATTGTTTGTCACGCTCTAACACAATAGGCATATATTCTTTGTCACAATGAATAATCAGCTTGTTGCATGTATTATTCAATAAATATGGTTCAAGATCGATTTCAATCTCTGTTTCCCCAAAGATTCGAGCATGTTCTTGCGTTTCTATACTTGTACGATTTGTATATCGAGTTGCTCCTTCTAAAATCCAGAAATCTACATCTAGATCCTCAAAAAATGAATGATATCTAAAACAACTTCTCCATCCAATAGATGATATTCTTCTTTTGTTCGTTGCCTTAAATCATATAAGACGCCACCATTCATTCCCATAACAAAGCTTACACTATCTTCAATTTGCCATTCTTTTAACATAGCACGCACTGTTTCAACAGGACGACCAGAAGCAATCCCAAATAAAATGCCGTATTGTTTCAATTTTGAAACTGCTTCTTTATTTAGAGATGTAACTTTCTTCTTTGAATTTAAGAAAGTTCCATCCAAATCTGTCGCAATCAAAGTTATTGGTTTCATATATTATCCTTCGTAAGTTAAGAATGCTGCATAGCCTTTCTTTGCTTCATAAATATCCGCTTTACTAGCCAATTCAAATGGCGCATGCATATTATGTAATGCTACACCACAATCAATAACTTGCATTCCATAGTTTGCCAAAATATATGCGATTGTTCCACCGCCACCTTGGTCTACTTTTCCTAGTTCACTTGTTTGCCATGCCACATTGTGATCATCCATAATACGACGAATCAATGCGATATATTCAGCGTTCGCATCGTTACATCCACTCTTACCACGAGCTCCTGTATATTTATTAAATACAATACCCTTTCCAAATTCTGCTTGATTTCTTGGACTGGATGCCGATGCATAAATTGGATCATGTGCAGCACTTACATCACTTGAAAGCATTGTTGAATTCATCATTGCACGTTTTACACTTAAAGCGGAATAATCACCCATACACTCCATAACTTCAGCAACAAAGTTTTCAAAGAACATAGAATGCATACCCGTTGCACCTTGAGAACCAACTTCTTCTTTATCTACTAATAGACAAACAGCTGTACGTTTTACATTTTCAGCTTCCAATTGAGCCACTAAACTAGTATAAGCACAAATACGATCATCATGACCATAACCTAATACCATACTTGAATCAAAGCCACAGCTTCTTGCGCGTCCTGCAGGAACCACTTCTAATTCAGCTGAAACAAAATCATCTTCTTCAAAACCATAAGTTGATTTTAAAATCTTAGCTACATTAGCCTTAACCGCATCTTTTTCTTCATTTTCCAAAGGAATGGATCCAACTGTTACATTTAAATCTTCCCCCGCAATCACTTCATTTGCCTTTTTCTGTAGTTGATCTTGACTTAAGTGAATCAATAAATCACTGATCACAAATACAGGATCACTTTCTTTATCTCCAATCGCAATATCAACAGTTGTTCCATCTTTTAAACAAACAACACCATGAATAGCTAAAGGTAAAGTAACCCATTGATATTTTTTAACTCCACCATAATAGTGAGTATCTAAATATGCTAAATTTCCATCTTCATATAATGGATTTTGTTTTAAATCTAAACGAGGACTATCGATATGAGCACCTAAAATATTCATTCCTTTTTCTAAAGGATTTGATCCAATGTGCATCAACGCAATCGATTTATTCATCATATTTACATACACTTTGTCTTGAGCCTTTAAAATTTCTTTATTTTCGATAACCTCTTTGATATCACGATAACCATATGACTTTGCTAATGCGATGGCATTTTTTACGCAAGCTCTTTCTGTTTTAGAATCTGACAAAAAATCAATGTATCCATCACTGAATTTCATAACATTTTCAAATTCTTCTTTTGAATATTTATTCCAAACTACTTCACTCATGCTTCTACCTCCAACATTTTAAATAAGCGCTTTGATAATTCTATTTTTGATTCCATTGTATTCATCCAAGTAATACTTCCTATTTCATCACTCCTATTTAACAAGCCTTTTTGTTCCAGTAAATCCTTAGTATGCAATGTTGTTCCTACACTACCTTCAATAATATGAATATTTGGACATAGTCTTTCTAAATATTTTGTGTAAAAAGGAAAATGAGTACATCCAAGTACAATACTATCTAGATTTTTATAGTCACAAGCAGCCAAATATTCTTTTAAAACAGATTCTACAAGGTTTGTATCATCCAATTTATCATCTTCGACCATTCTCACTAACTTTGGACAAGGTACTTTCACAATATGATGCTCATCTTTGAATCGATCCATCAAATTCGCAAACTTCTTTTCAGATAAAGTAAGTTCGGTTGCCCATACCGCAATTCTTTGATTATTCCCTCGATCACATGCCACTTTTAAAGCTGGCTCCATTCCAATGATATCTACATCATATTTTTCTCTTAGAAGCTTCACACAAGCACTTGTTGCCGTATTACACGCGATTACGATTGCCTTTACATCTTGTTTTATAAATTCATCACAAATCGCAATACATCGCTTAGTGATTTCTTCTTTTGTCTTTGTTCCATAAGGATTGTACTTACTATCTCCTAAGTAAATTAAATTTTCATTAGGAAGTAAGCTATGCATCGTGTGTAAAACACTAATTCCACCTAATCCTGAATCAAAAACACCTATCGGATTTTTCGAATTCATACAAAACGCTCCTTTTTTCATCTTTTCAATTATACAACGTATAAAGAAAACATCCAAGTCCTCAAACTTGGATGCATGTTTATCTATATTGATTCTTCATTTCTTTTAAGATATTCAACAATTCTTTTTTTCCAATGCCATTATGAATCAAACTATCCGGATGCACTCTGTCATTATGAAATAAATAGATCAATGATGCCTGAAGCTCTTTAAATGACATAGCTTCAAATTCTTTATTCACCAAGTAATCTTCATAATCTTTCATATCAACTAAATCTGTCGCATAAAAAGAAAGAACCATCTCCATCAATAAAGATTGAACATTCTCATTATCTTCAAGTAAATCTGAATTTGCCCAACAAATATCTTCATCTGTTAAATCATTTAATTTTTCTATAAATGTCTGAATAAATGTTGCATCATCCATTTTTTCTTTCGCAAAATAATTTGAAATTTTCATATTCTCCTCCAAAAAAAAGAGGTTTAAGGCTTTCATCACTTCCTTAAACCGCTTTCCGTAATATTTATATCCTCATATAAATATTACATGAATTTTGTTTGTATTTAATATTATTATGTTCTTGTAAACAAACAATTCTGTATAGATAAAACCACCACATTCTATCTATACTCTCTAATCCACTTTTCCTTCGCAGAGTTTACCACGCTCTGCATGTCCCTTTGGCAGCTCATCACACTGCCAAGTAAATAATAGCACATATAAAAAGGGTAAGCAAGCTTACCCTTCTGTCAGTCTATGACCTATAAAGGAAGTAGTTGGTAGTGTTTCAGTCATAGAACTTACACCTATATTTTAGTCTTATTTTTCTTGTTGTAAAGCCTTCATAATTCTTTCATAATGCAAAAAAGATTGTTCTTGATTCATTGAAATCAATTCATCTAAAGTAACACACTTACAATTTATACTTTCGCATGTATTTAATTGCACATCACTTAAATCAAAATCAAACTTAAAATGATAAATATCCACAAAATAATTATCATGTCTATCATTATCCTCATTAAAATAAGAATAGACAACCCCACCATTTTTTATATCAAGACCTGTTTCTTCCTTGACTTCACGCTTGATCGCATCCAAACTTGATTCTTTACTTTTAGCGCCTCCACCAGGCATTTCCCAATTTCCAGCAGCCCATTTTTTATTAAAAGCTCTTTGCGTAACTAGAAACTCACCTTGAGAATTCTCCAAAATAGCCAAAACATACATCATAAATTCTCCAGGCTGAAATAAATAGGTAGTACGATCTACTTCTCGATTTAACAACTTACGATTTTGATCATACAAATCAATAAATTCACTCATCTACACAATCTCCATTTTCATCTCTATAAAAACAAGAATAATGTCCTGTATGACAAGCTGCTCCATCTTGTTCTACTTCTAATAATATCGTATCTTGATCACAATCAATGCGAATTTTTTTCACATGTTGATAATGACCACTCGTTTCTCCTTTGACCCATAAACTTTGCCTTGACCGAGAATAATAAGTGGCAAGTTTTGTTTCAACAGTTTGTCTATAACTTTCCTCATTCATATATGCGAGCATAAGAACTTTTTTAGTATCCACATCCTGAACGATACAAGGAATCAAGCCATTTTGTTTCTTAAAATCCAACTGCATCATAACCTTACTGCGACTCCTTCTTCTTTTAAATACTTCTTTACATTTAAAACACTAGATTCTTCATAATGAAAAATACTTGCTGCAAGTGCAGCATCACTCACTTCTAATACAGATTTAAAATCTTCTAATTTACCACATCCACCAGAAGCAATCACAGGTACATTTACAATTTTAGAAACAGCTCTATATAAATCTAAATCAAAGCCATCTTTTGTTCCATCCGCATCCATACTTGTCAACAAGATTTCTCCGGCTCCTAAAGATACCCCTTTTAAGATCCATTCCATACAATCGATTCCTGTATCTTTTCTTCCACCTTCTACATATACATTCCAACCTGTATTATCGGCTCTTTTTTTAGCATCCACCGCCAATACGATACATTGATTGCCAAATCGTTTACTTGCTTCTTCAATTAAAGAAGGATTTCGAATAGCTGCACTATTTAAACTCACCTTATCGGCTCCAGCATCAACATAGCACGCACATCTTCAATTGTTGAAATACCTCCACCTACTGTAAAAGGAATAAATATTTCTTTTGCGACACGCCTAACAACATCGACCATTGTTTTTCTTTTTTCTATAGTTGCACTAATATCTAAAAACACCAATTCATCCGCACCATCTTCATAATATTTTTTTGCCAGAGAAACTGGATCTCCAACTTCTTTTAGACCCAAAAAATGAATGCCTTTCACCACCTGACCATCTTTCACATCTAAACAAGGTATGATTCTTTTTGTCAACATATGCTTAACGCCTCTTTCAAATCTAATGTTTTCTCATAGATGGCCTTCCCGGCAATAACTCCATATAACCCTAAATCTTTACATTTTTGAATGTGTGACAAATCACGTACACCACCAGATGCGATTAAGTTACACGATACATGATTTTTAAGCGCTTCTAACATCTCAAAATTTGGCCCTTGTAAAGTACCATCCTTTGAAATATCCGTGCATATCAATGTTTTGACACCAATCTTTTCCATTCTTTTCGCAAAATCCAAGTAGTATTCTTTACTTTTTTCTAGCCAGCCTGAAGTACAGACATAACCATCTTTACAATCTAAGCCCACCGCAATCTTTGATCCATATTTTTTAATTGCATCTTTTAATAAGCAATCATCTTGAATAGCAGAAGTTCCTAAAATCACTCTGGATACACCATTTTCAATATAAAAATCAATGGCTTCCATAGTACGGATTCCTCCACCAACTTCAACAGGTAATTGGCAAGTCTTTACAACTTCACAAATTAAATCCGCATTAATACGACTTCCTTCTTTTGCGCCATTTAAATCAACCACATGTAAATAATTAGCCTTTTCCTTTTCAAATTTTTTTGCGCAAGCCAATACATCTTCAGCCACACATTTTGACTGACCATAATCACCTTGATATAAACGAACGGGCTTTCCATCTAATATATCTATTGCGGGTAATACAATCATTTAGAACTCCTTTCCAAAATATTCCAATATTTTTAATCCATCTTTTCCACTTTTTTCAGGGTGAAACTGACATCCCATTATATTTTTGTGCATCACAAGACCTGGTATTTTCATATTTCCATACATGGAATATCCAATTAGATCTTGATCTTCCATATCTTTGGCATAATAAGAATGTACATAATACACATATGTATTTTCTTTAAAGATGTTTTGTGCCTGACTACTTTCTAAAACATTCCATCCAATCTGAGGAATTTTAACACTTGTATCTTCCATATGACAAACATGGCCTTTTATAAAACCAAAGCCTAGGCAATATCCATTTTCTTCACTCGATTCAAACAAGGCTTGCATTCCTAAACAAATCCCTAATAAAGGAACATCTTTTTTCACTTGTTGAACAATAAAATCGTATAATCCCATGGAATGTAAGGTGTTCATGCAATCTTGAAAAGCTCCAACACCTGGTAAGATCAATTTATCACATTTAGATAAAACAGAAACATCTTTTGAAACAACACTATCTAAATTTAAATAATCACAAGCATTTTTTTACACTGTGTAAATTGGACATACCATAATCTATAATTCCAATCATTCTAACACTCCTTTTGAACTAGGAATCTTATCTGATTCTATTTTTACAGCTTGTTTTAAAGCACGACCAAACGCTTTAAATATAGCTTCTACTTTATGATGATCATTCTTTCCATAGAACACATTGATATGTAGTGTAATGCCTGATGCAACACTGAAGGCTCTAAAGAATTCTTCAACCATTTCACAAGACATCGTCCCAATATTTTCACGATTGAAATCACAATTGAAGACTAAATATGGACGTCCACTAATATCAAGTGTGACATTACATAATACTTCATCCATAGGCAAATTCATACTTCCATAACGGGCAATCCCTTTTTTATCGCCCAATGCTTCTAAGAACAATTTTCCTAATAGTATACCGCAATCCTCAATGGTATGATGATCACATACTTCTAAATCTCCATCCGCCTTAACAACTAGATCAAAATTAGAGTGGAACGCAAACAATGTCAACATATGATCAAAAAAGCCAATTCCTGTATCAATTTCGCTATTTCCATTACCATCTAAATTTATCTTTTCATAGATTTTTGTTTCCTTTGTATCCCTACTTTTTCAGCTGTTCGCATACTCAAATCTCCTTAGAACATCTAATACCATTTCATTTTCTTCTTTTGTACCAATCGTTATACGAAAACTTGCATCTTCATAATTTCGAATCGTGATATTCTTTTCTTTAAACATTGCAAGCAACAAATCCTTTTTTTTCACTTCTTCCAAATAAGAAATTCGCATTGGAAGGATACATTGTCAGTTGCTTAAATTCCTTTACTTCTTGATACATTCTTTCTCTTTCTGAAATAATTGTCGCAATAGTATCCTTATACTCATCTGCATGTCTTAAGACAACACTTGCGATAGTTTGTGTCACACTACTTAAGGCATAAGGAATAAAGAGTGCACTTAACTTTTCAACTTGTGAAGAAATCATAAAGCCACAACGAATCCCTGCAAGACCATATGCTTTGGATAATGTTCGACATACAAATACATTTGGATACTCTTTCAATAAACAAACTGCACTTTCTTTACCAAATTCCATATAAGCCTCATCAAAGATAACAGGAATATCCTTAAACGCTTCACTAATCTTTTTCATTTCACTTAACGTGATGGAATGTCCTGTCGGATTATTTGGATTTGAAAATAAAACCATATCTACATTTTTATCTTTTCCATTTGAAATAAACGCTTCAACATCAAATGAACCATCTTGATTTGTTTCATACTTTTCAATTTTAGAATGATTCAATCCAACATAATAGTCATACATAGAGAAGTCTGGACTCAAAGTATAAAGTATTTTATTTTCCTGTAAATAATATTGAATTAAAAATCCTAACATTTGATCCGACCCATTTCCAGATAAGATCCAAGAAGACGGAACATTCATAACCTCTGCATATAAACGATGTAATTGGTGGCAAGTTGTATCTGGATACCGATTTAAGGATAGATTTGAAATCGCATCTATAATTTCTTGTTTAACTGTTTCATTCACATTTTGACTTGCTTCATTGGCATTCAACAAAATCCCTGACTGTACATGTGTTTTATATCCTTGCATTATTTTTCCCTCACTTTTGCGGCATTTGCGTGTGCCTGTAAACGCTCTTCACTAGCTATCGTCTCAATATACTTTGCGTAAGTTTCAATAGCTTGTTTTGAATAATATAAATAAGATGATTTTTTTATAAAGCTATCTACAGATAATGCACTAGAAAATCGTGCAGTGCCACTGGTAGGTAAAACATGGTTGGTTCCCCCAAAATAGTCACCAATACTTCGCAAGTATAATAGCCTAAGAAAACACTACCTGCATTTTTAACTTCTTGTAGATATTCCATTGGATTTGAAATCATTAATTCTAAATGTTCTGGTGCAATCTCATTACTAATTGAAATACATTCTTCAAGCGAATCACAAACAATGGCCTTACCATAATTCTTTAAGGATTGTTCAACAATTTCTTTTTTAGGTAAAATTGCACTTTGTTTTGAAAGCTGTTGATTCACAGAATTTAAAAGATCTTCACTTGTTGTCAAAAGAATCGCACTTGCCATAGGATCATGTTCGGCTTGCGACAATAGATCAGCCGCCACATATTCTGGATTCGCATTTTCATCCGCTACAACTAAGATTTCACTTGGACCTGCAATCATATCAATATCAACGGTTCCATAGACTAATTTTTTTAGCAGCTGCCACAAAGATGTTTCCTGGGCCCACAATCTTATCTACACGATCAATCGTTTGTGTGCCATAAGCTAAGGCCGCAATGGCTTGGGCTCCTCCAATCTTATAAATCTTATCCACACCTGCAAGCTTGGTGGCATATGCAATATTAGGATGAATCGTACCTTCTGAATCTGGTGGGGTTACCATCACTACATTTTTTACTCCGGCAATTTTTGCAGGCAGTGCATTCATTAAGACACTACTTGGGTATTGTGCTCGTCCTCCAGGCACATAAATACCTACAGCTTCTAAAGGAAGAACTCTTTGTCCTAAATAGATTCCCATTTCTTTTTGAAGTAAATATCCATTTTGTCTTTGAAGTTTATGGAAATCTTCAATATTCTTTTTAGCAAGTTTCATAGCTTCTACAAAATCTTTATCACACTTAGAAATCTGAATATCTAATTCTTCTTCCGTCACTTCCATTGTATCTAACAAAACATGATCAAACTCACGAGTGTATTTTAAACAAGCCTCATCTTTATTATTTTTTACATCCTGAATAATATTTGATACAGTCACCAATACGTCTGTACTTAAATCTTGTGTTCGTGACATCAAATATTCTTTTAATACATCCTTATCTTCTTTATAAATTCGTGTCAACATCTGCATTCACCTTCCTACTTAAATCTTCTATCACTTCATAACTTCTGAATGTTTTAATTTAAAACTCGCCTTATTTACGATGACACGAGCACTGATATCACATACTGTATCTAAAACAACTAAGCCATTTTCCTTAAGTGTTGTACCCGTTTCCATAATATCAACAATTCCATCACATAAACCTAAAATAGGAGCTAATTCAACAGAACCATCAATTTTGATAATTTCCACATCCATACCTTTTGATAAAAAATATTGTTTCGCTACCGTTGGATATTTTGTTCCAATCTTAATGTGTCCTACTTTTGAAAACAACTGATTTTGAGGTAGGCTAGCCACAATAAATTTACATTTTCCAATTTTTAAATCTAACAATTCATAAGTATCATTCTCATTTTCTAGAATTGTATCTTTACCTACAACTCCAATATCAGCAACTCCATGATTAACATAGGTAATACAATCATTGGATTTAACTAAAAAATATTGAATATCTTCAATGGAATCTTTAAAAACAAGTGCACGACCCTTATCTTTTAAGGCTTCAATTCCATATCCTAAATCCTCTAACATAGATACGGTTTGTTTTTCTAGACGTCCTTTTGTCAGTGCAATAGATAGACCCATCATTCTACCTCCTTTACATAAATTGTTTCATTTAAGGAAGGCTCTAATATTACACTTCCTTCTTTTCGTAACTTATTTGCTTGTTTCATAGCTTCAATTTGTTTGGATTCTGGATAATAAAGTATAAATTTCTTTTTAAGTTGCACATCCACATGATCAATCAGTGGATCTAGCTTTACACTAAAGCCACATGCCGGTAGGTCTCGACCAAATTTTTTAAGTAAACAATCATATCTTCCTCCACTTAAAATACTTGTTCCAACACCAGATACATAGCCTTCAAAAATGATTCCTGTATAATAGTCAAGATGTGCCACTTTTCCTAAGTCGATTGTCACATTTTCTAAACATCCCAATTCATTTAAAGATTGAATGCATTCTTTCATGGAATCCAAGACCTCTTTTAAAGATTCATCAAAACAATATGCGTATGCTTCATCCAAGACATTTACATCTCCACAAAGAAATGGCAGGTGCATAAAGAAATCCACAATTTTTTCACTTAAATATAATGAATCTAAATATATTTTTAAATCGACCATACTCTTTTTATCAATCAAATCCGCTAAAGTATTAATTTCTTCTATGCTTAAGCGAACGACTTTACATGCGGCTTGAAAAAATTGTACATTTCCAATTTCCAATGTGTAGTTTTTAAAATTCTTCATCACTTCTAAAGCACAACATAATACTTGAACATCACTTTTTTGAATCCAACCCAATTAATTCAATGCCACAATCTGTAACTTCACTTCTTTTACCGGCAAACTTTTGTCGTACTTTAAATACATTTGAAGTATATCGATAGCGAAATGGAGGCTTCGAATCTTTAAATTTACTTGCACATACACGTGCAATAGGGACAGTCATATCAGTTCTTAATGTTAGGATTCTTCCATTCTCATCAAAAAATTTATACATATCCGTCGTTTGAATATTTTTAAATGCATTTTCATACGTCTCATAATATTCAATTGTTGGTGTAATGATTTCTTCATATCCAAAAGATTCGAAAATTTGTTCTAAAGTATTTTGTAGATATTTTTTCTTTTCACATTCTTGTAAAATGGTATCTTTCATTCCTTGTGGTAATTGTATCTGCTGCATAATGACCTCCCTATAAACAAAAAACTTCCGTCCTAAGGACGAAAGTTTAACTTACGTGGTTCCACCTTATTTCGCTATTCATAGCCTCAAACCTGATAACGCCAGGAATACGTTAAAAACTACTATTTTCATCTTTACAGCTCCAAGACGTGTTCAAATAGCCTTACTCTTTCTTTGCACCAACCAGAAAGTCTCTTAAAGCAGTACTATCCTACTATTTCTTTTCATTGCTTTGAAAATAATATAGTATTATTGAAAATAAATGTCAATAATAAATGTAAATATTTTACATTTTCTCCCATGAATAATAGGATCCCCCAAATACAAATAAATGTTCAAAAGGAAGAATTGAACGAATTCTTTCATTCAATCCATTGGGGTTTTTTGCATCGTGTTCAATAGTCTTCACAAGGCGATTTTTTCCGCAATTACTCTTATACATTTTTAATTGCCAACCATTTTCTTCGACTTCTTTTGATTCTAAATCCAACTTTGATATCGCATCTAATATTTCATTCGCCTCTATTTTCGATATACTTGCCTGCTGTGTTTTTAGTGGTTTTACACCTTCATTTGTCATGATATATCGAGTTAGATAGACTCTACCATTTGCGCTGATTGTTAAGTTTTGAGCAACTTCTTCAGATACACTTGCATAATGCCATTTACTTAATAGATTTCGATTTAATTTAATACATTGTAGTGTATCTGATTCTTTTAGTGAAAGATATCTAAGTAATAATTCTTTAAACATTCCTGATTCAATGAAACTTTTTAAAAAGTAAGGTACATACTTTTCTTTTTCAAACACATATGTAATATATGTACAAATTTGTGTTTCATCCAAGTCATGAATACTTTTCTTTAATACAGAATCAATATGTAACATATATTTTTCATCGTTTAAACCTTCAACTTTTAAACAATGATATACATTTAAAATAATAGGATCATATTCTTCTTTTACACGATAGCCTACATGTAAAAGATCCACACACGCATGAATGCTTGCAATCATGACATCACCTACTTCGTATTCGAAATTGCCCAGTTCGCATCAATAATATAGTCTTGTTGAATATCGGATAAGAATACTTATTCTACTTGTTTATATACACCTTCATGGAATGGCATAAAATGCATTTTATCGTTTTCCTTTTCATCCAACACCATTACGTAGTGAGGATTTTCTAATGTTTGAATATTCCAATAATATAAACCATTCACATTTTCAGCATCTTCATATTGTGAAAGTATTAAAAGCTTGTACAATTCCATAATGCGATCATCAAATCCACTATCTGAAATCAAAATTTTTTCAATCCAGTCTCGTTCATTATCGACTATACGTACTGTATAATCTGCATCTACATTGGCATTTTTTAAGCGACTTCACTCGATTTTAAGTCTTTTTCTTCGGTATACTGAATTAAAAGTTTCTTTTCCATATCGTGATATAAAACAGGATATGTATATGAAACTTAGAATGACAATGTTCGCATTCTATGTCAAAAAGCTTTCCACTCAGTATCTTTGTCTTCATATCTTTGTCCAATTGCACATTGATTGAAGTATAAATGTCTGTATTAAATTCCTTATTACATTCAGGACATACTAACTTAATTTTCTTTTCCATAATTTCTCCTATTTATTCGCTAAAACATTGGGAACAAGTTCCACAAAACAATCTTCATATTCTTTTTGAAGAGCGATTTTTAATTCTCGGTTGGCTACTTCAAGTTCTGTAAAAGACATTGTGTCAATTCGTGTAGTAAAGTAAATAGATATCCACATTTTTCTTCCTGTTGTCGTAATATCATAGAAGACAGGGTCATAGGGATAATTATTTAATATGGATGAAGAAATCTGTTTTATTTTTGTGACTTCTTCTTCATCTGGACTTAAAAGCATTAAACTTCTAAAACTATCTCCAATCATTTGAATAGGTTCTTTCATCATACCTAATGCCAATACGATTGCCACAATTTGATCAAAATAGGGTGATATAAAAGCAAGTGGCGTATGTGTTAAAAACGAAGATAAGAAAAACGCTAGCGATACACCAACACTTGAGAATACATCTATTTTCCATCCATAAATTTCGACATCCACTGTTGGAGATGTCACCTTTTTATTAATTTGCATAAGTATGAATAAAATCAATGCGGAAAAACATGTTAAAATCGTTTCAAACATAGAAACCTGCATATGATCGATTTCATTTCCACCATTCAACATAATTTGAATATTATTCATAATCAAAACCATCATAACCGCTATAAACATAAATCCTTTTAATAAGATCACTATACTTTCAAGTTGTGCATATCCAAAGGGATGCTTTTCGGTTACTGGTTTATAAAATAAAGGAATAATATAAATTGTTAATCCAATAACAACAAGTTCAGTTGAATCATAAACGGTATCTGCTAGAACTGACTGGGATTTAGAATAGATAGCCATAATCAATTCTGCAAGTGCAAATACAACACCGGACCAAAAAGAAATACGCATTACAATTTGTTCCTGTTTTTCTTTCATTTTCTCACCTAATTTCTATGATATTATACCACAAGAAAAGGAACGTCTTTAAAAAACGTCCCTATTGTTGATTACGAATATAATTCAATGCTCCACCTGCCATAAGAATTTCGACATCTTCTTTACTAATAGGTGCATGCACTTTATATTTTTCTTTCTTTGTCACATTTTCGATCGTTAAATCAAATGAATTATAAAGTGAATCTACATTTTCAATTTTCAATTCATCCATTTCATCAATTTTGTCATAATCCGATTTATCATCAAACACAAGTGGCAACAAGCCAAAATTGACTAAATTAGCTAGGTGAATACGGGCAAAGATTTAGCTAAAACTGCTTTTATACCTAAATACATTGGCGCAAGTGCTGCATGCTCTCTACTTGATCCTTGGCCATAGTTTTCGCCGGCTACAATAATACCTCCATTATTTTCTTTGCATACTTCATCAAAATGCGGCTTATTGTTTTCAAATACGAATGTAGATAGTTTTTCAATATTTGAGCGATAAGGTAAAACCTTCGCTCCAGCTGGTGCAATATGGTCTGTCGTAATATTATCTGGTAATTTGATGACAACTTTTTTATCAATTGTTTGATCCATTGGTGTATTTACAGGCAGTGGTTTAATGTTGGGTCCTCGAACAATTTCAACATTTTCTGGATTCTTGCTTGGGGCATAAATCAATGAATCATCAATATAGCTTTGTTCTTTTTCAAATTCATCTGCATAATCTAATGTCGTTGGATCTGTAATAACTCCTGTAATCGCACTTGCTGCAGCTACTTCTGGTGATACTAAATAAATACCGGCACTTAGTGTTCCACTTCGGCCATAAAAATTACGGTTAAAGGTACGTAAACTTACGGCATCACTTTTTGGACTTTGCCCCATACCAATACAAGGCCCACAAGTACATTCTAGAATTCTTGCTCCACAAGATACAAAGGTTGAAAGTGTTCCATTTTCAATTAATTTCATAAGTACTTGTCTTGATCCTGGTGAAACAACTAGACTTACATTATGCGCAATCTTTTTACCTTTTAAAATAGCGGCTGCCTTCATTAAATCTTCATAGCCTGAATTTGTACAAGAACCAATCGCTACTTGATCTACTTTCATGCCAGAGAGTTCTGATACATTTTTAACGGCATCTGGTGAATTTGGACATGCGGCTAATGGTACTAATTTGCTTAAATCAATTTCAACAGTTTCATCATAGTGACAACCTTCATCTGCACTTAAAGGAATATAATCTTCTTCTCTTTGTTGACGTTTTAAGAATTCATGGGTAACCTCATTACTTGGGAAAATAGATGTAGTAGCTCCTAGTTCAGCTCCCATATTTGTGATGGTTGCTCTTTGGTAAACACTCAAATTTTTGACACCTTCTCCAGTGTATTCAAAAACTTTACCAACGCCTCCTTTTACACTCAATAATTCTAATAGTTTTAAAATAATGTCTTTACTAGAAACCCCATGCGCTAGAGTACCTGTTAATTTTACTTCAACAACTTTAGGACATGTTAATCGATAGCCAATTCCAGCCATTGCCTTGGCAACATCCAATCCTCCTGCACCAATCGCAATACATCCCATTGCCGATGATGTCGGTGTATGTGAGTCGGATCCAATCAATGTTTTTTGTGGTTTGGCAAAACGTTCCAAATGAACTTGGTGACAAATTCCATTTCCTGCTTTTGAAAAATAAATACCATATTTACTAGCTACACTTTGAAGATATGCGTGATCATCCGCGTTCATAAATCCATTTTGTAGTGTATTATGATCGATATAGCTAACAGATAATTCTGTTTTTACTTTTTTCACTCCCATAGCTTCAAACTGCATATAGGCCATAGTCCCTGTCGCATCTTGTGTTAAAGTCTGATCCATTCTGATTTCGATAGGTTGGCCTGCTTCTAATTTTCCTTTTAATAAATGTTTTTCTAGAATCTTGTACGTCAAATTTTGCATAGACAATATCCTCCTAAAACGAATTATAACAAAAAATGTAACAAAATGAAAGTTTATGTTATAATATGAAACATATGAAAGGAGGTTTCATAAAGTGCACACACTTAAAGAAATCTATCAAGATAATGAAGAACGCAATTTTATTGATCCTTCCTATACTCTAGATATCGCGTAAAAGCTGGGCTTAGAAACGACAATGGTACGGGAGTTAAAGTAGGATTAACTAAAATTTGTGATGTTATTGGATATAAAATTATTCATGAAAAAAATATAACATTGATGGTCAATTGATTTATAGGGCTATCCAATCAATTATTTAGTAAACAAACAACCTTCAGACAAAATCTGTGGATTTGAAGAAACGGCTTATCTTTTAATTTTTGGAACCTTGCCAAATGTTGATCAATTAAAAACTTTTAAAGATTACTTACTCAATTTTAAAATGGGGCCTGTTGACTTACAGTATGAAACACCAAACATATTAAATGCACTTCAAATCGAAGTATTAAAATTATATGCGAAAGATCCAAGTGCAGATACAGATGATCTTGAAGAAAGAATGATGAAAGGATTAAAAATTCTTGCGAGTATTCCACTTTTCACTTTTTCATATGCACGTAACAAAGTATTTAAATCATATCCTTATCCAGACAGAAGCTTAGCTGAAAACATCCTATGCATGGCTAGAGGGAATGATCAATATACATTTGAAGAGGCTAAAATCATGGATACTTTATTAATGGTCCACGCCGATCATGGTGGTGGAAACAATTCTACTTTTGCCAATGTCGTAATATCCAGTACAGGAACGGATATCTACTCTTGTATTTCGGCTGCCATTGGTTCATTAAAAGGGCCTAAACATGGTGGAGCAAATTGTAAGGTAACTAACATGTTTAAAGCCATATTTCATGAGGTTGGATTTACAACCGATCAAACTACGCTTAAAAAAATTGCGAATCGTATATTAGATAAAGACTTTTTTGATCACAGTGGACTTATTTATGGTATTGGTCATGCGATCTATACTAAAAGTGATCCACGTGCACTATTAATTCACGAGCAATGTGAAGCTTTAGCTAAATCAAAAGGACAGGAAGAGATTTACAATTGTATTCATGCTTTTGAAAAGGTTGCCACCGAGGTTATGAAAGAAAAAAAAGGCATCGACGTATGCGCAAATGTAGATTATTACTCAGGCTATGTATATTCATTACTAGGTATTGAAGCCGATCTATTTACACCATTATTCGCGATTAGTCGAACAGCTGGCTGGGTAAGTCATCATTTAGAAAATCGTCAATCCAATCGTAAATTAATTCGACCTGCCAATGTTTATGTAGGAGAAATGGAGGAAATCAAATGACAACAATAACAGTTTTTAAAGGAGATGGAATCGGACCAGAAATCACGGATGCCGTCATTAAAGTTTTAAATGCTGCAAACGCAAAGCTTGAATATGAAGTGTTTAATGTAGGGGCAAAAGTATATGAGGAAACTGGGGAATATATTCCTGAAAAAGCTTTTGAATCTTATGAAAAGAACAAAATTTTATTAAAATCACCTATCACAACGCCGGTTGGTAAAGGATTTCGTTCTTTAAATGTTACATTGCGAAACAAATATGATTTATGGGCAAATATTCGTCCTGCTAAATCCAATCCTTGTATTCCTACAAGATTTGACAATGTAGATATCGTAACTTTTAGAGAAAACACAGAAGATCTATATGTTGGTAAAGAAGAGCAGATTGATGAAAATACAGTTTATGCCTATAAGATCATCACAAAAAGCAAGTACAAGAATTATTAGAGCTGCTTTTGAATATTGTGTTAAGAATAATCGTAAAAAATTAACTTGTGTGCATAAGGCTAATATTTTGAAAATGAGCGATGGCTTGTTTCTTCATATTTTTGAAGATATTGCCAAAGAATATCCTCAAATCGAATCCAATTCCTTAATTGTGGATAACACTTGCATGCAGCTTGTGATGCATCCCGAACAATTTGATGTTATGGTTATGCCAAATCTTTATGGAGATATTGTTTCTGATTTAACCAGTGGTTTAATTGGCGGATTAGGTTTACTTCCAAGTTGCAATAAAGGTGATGATTATGCCATGTATGAAGCTGTGCATGGTAGTGCTCCAGATATTGCAGGAAAACATATTGCGAATCCGAGCGCTTTATTATTATCGGCTTGTATGATGTTAGAGGATCTTCATCAGGAAAGTGTGGCCACAAAAATTCGAAATGCATTAAACAAAACATTTGAAGAAAGAAAGGTATTAACTTTTGATCTTGGCGGAAGTGCTTCTACAGATGCATTCACGGATGAAATTATTAAAAATTTATAATATAAAAGACGAAGTATTTACTCTTCGTCTTCATCTTCGTCAACCATTAGAGATTGACGATTTTTTAATGTTAAAATATATGTTCCATCTTTTGGATATGCACTTTTGTCTTTTTGATCACTCAAGATTTCCAATTCACATGGGTATCCTTCATTTTCAAGAATTTGTAAAAGATTCTCCTTACCAATTTTTTTAGTAATAGCACGTCCACACGCACAGTTACCATATTGATCAAGGCATTGTTTAATCCACACAGGAATTTTTGAAGCTGCCATTGTATCCTCCTTGATTAAAAGTATTCGCAAAATATATCATATGCAAAACACCTTTAAAAATCAAGCAGAATTCACATTAACCTTCTAAAACTGCAATAATATTTGGATAATATGTAAAACGATCATCTACAAATTGTAAAGCTTGGTTTGCGATTTGTTTCGCCTTGTCTTTATCCACACCTTCATAAATAGAAGCATAACGATAGTAGATATAATCTTTGATTTGGTTTTCTCTTAAGATATAACCATAATCTGCATCACCTAATCCATAATCTCCATGTAAGATATATAGATCAGCTACATCCATCATAATACGATTTCTATATGTATCATGTAGATCTTCTAATTGTGATAATACGGCATAAATAAAGTGTTCATAATAATCTACATCTTCATATTTCCATGTTTTCAAAACGCTATACGCAAGATCCATGAATCTTCAACGAATTTTTCAACATCGATTCCAATTTCTTCATCTAAATTTTTTGAATCATGAATATCTTTATGTTGTGCAATCATTAATACTTTACGCATCGTATCAAATTGAGCCTTGTATTCTTCTCCATCCGCAACAACATCTGTAAATTTATAATTCAATGCATGATCAACATCCGCTTGTAGATCTTCAGCTTTCTGAGGTTTAATATCTGCTGTTTCATATACTTTAGATACTAAAACTTCTACTAAATCTTCATCGTATCCATCTTCTTCAAAATTAAATTTACCTGTTAATTGATACTTATTCACTAAATCTTTTGAAACTGATTTTACATCTGGATTTAAAATCAATTGTTGAATAATAGAATCACGAGTTACATTCATTGACATCGCTTTTGCCAAATCAAGACATGTATCTAATGATAACTTCGCATATTGTTCTTCTTTCGTCATTTTCTTAGTCGTTACCTTTTTAGTAGTTGTTTTTTTAGTTGTAGTTTTCTTTGTTGTTTTTTTAGCTGTAGCTTTCTTTGTTTCTGCAGGTTTTACTTCTTCTTTTTTAGCTTTAACTGCTGACTTGTAGCTTTTTTTGCAGTAGCTTTCTTTGTTTCTGCAGATTTTACTTCTTCTTTTTTAGCTTCAACAGCTGGTTTTACAGCTTTCTTTGTTGTAGCTTTTTTTGCAGGAGCTTTCTTTGTTTCTGCAGGTTTTACTTCTTCTTTTTAGCTTCAACAGCTGGTTTTGTTTCTTCTTTTACTACTTTTTTATTTGTAACTTTTTTTGTCGTTTTTATTGGCATATGAAACCTCCCTTAAACGTGCTTTCTATAACGTTATTATAGCACTGAATACAAATATTCCCAAATTTGTATAGACAAAAAGGTATATTTGACACATATATTTAATGATAAATGGTGTATACTACAGAATATAGCATGCAAAAGGAGGAATTAACATGCAAACACCACCAAAATTTAAGCCCAGAACATATGTTCCTGTTCGAAATAAAATTCTAACCACTGCAGGTATAGTCTTGTTATCTGGTATTGTCGGATTTGGTGCTGGTTATGCCGGAAGTCATTTATCTAATAACACCAATGTCACCATTCAACAACAAACTAATAAATCCAATTCTGGAACTATTCAAGTAGCAGATGTTTCAGATATCGTTGAAAAATGCAAGGATAGCGTAGTAGAAATCACGACGGAGTCTGTTTCTAGTGGAAACTCTATCTTCGGCCAATATGTGTCTCAAGGTGCAGGTAGTGGAGTCATCATTAGTGAAGATGGATATATTGTCACAAACAATCATGTTGTGAGTGGTGCAACCAGTTTAAAAGTCACAACAACAGATGGAACAGAATACGATGCATCGATTATTGGTACAGATTCGCAAACTGATTTAGCTGTCATTAAAATCGAAGCTCAAAATCTTTTAGCCGCTACATTAGGTGATAGCGATATCTTACAAGTAGGAGATCCTGCCATTGCGATTGGAAATCCATTGGGTGAACTTGGAGGAACAGTTACTACAGGTATTATTTCTGCAACCGATAGACAGATCACAATCGATAACGAAACAATGACTTTACTACAAACAGATGCCGCCATTAATCCAGGAAACTCTGGAGGTGGATTATTTAACGCAGATGGCAATCTAATTGGTATTGTAAATGCGAAAGAAAGTTCTACAGGAATTGAAGGATTAGGCTTTGCGATTCCAATTACGCCTGCCAAAGATGTTATTACAGAGCTTATGCAAAATGGAAGTGTAACTTCTAGGCCAGCCTTGAATGTCAGTTTATATGACTATACTTCAAGTAACCAAACGCAAAATTCTAAATATGAAGATGGCTGTTATATCGTGCAAATCGTAAAGAATGGAGCTGCCGATAAAGCCGGATTAAAACAAAATGACCGCATTATCCGTTTTGATGGAGAAAAGATTCAATCAACAAGTGATGTAAAAGCTATATTAAAAAAGCATAAAATTGGAGATAACGTCAAGATGGTTGTTGATAGAGATTCTAAAGAAATCGAAGTCGAAATTGTCTTACAAGCACAAACCCAAGCAAATTAAGCCAGTGATTCACTGGCTTTTTAGTTTAAACTAACCTATAATATACGTGTAGATATAAGAAGGAGAATGAAGTTATGTCTGAAAAAATCAAAAAAAGAAAAATCATGCTTGTTGGTACTGGCTTTGTCGGCATGAGTTTTGCCTATTCAATGCTTTCTGAAAAAGGTATTGATGAACTTGTTTTAGTTGATGTGAATGAAGACAAAGCAAGAGGAGAACAAATGGATCTTAGTGATGGTCTTGTATATGCAGATACAAAGATGAAAATCACAGCTGGAACTTATGCAGATGCTACGGACACAAATATTGTTGTCTTAACAGCTGGAGCTGCTCAAAAGCCAGGTCAAACTCGTTTGGATTTAGTTAAAATCAATGCAAATATCACGAAAGGTGTATGCCAAGCCTTAAAAGAAAATAACTTTAATGGTATCTTAGTTGTTGCAAACAACCCAGTAGATATTATGACTTATGTAGCTTGGAAAGAAAGTGGATTACCTAAAAACCACGTTATCGGTTCAGGTACAGTATTAGACACTGCTCGTTTACGTCATGCATTAAGTGAAAAATTAGGATTTGCTGACAGTAACATCCATGCTTATATCATGGGTGAACATGGTGATTCTAGTTTCGTTCCTTGGATTCACTCATATATTGGATGCAAAAATTTACTTGAATACTTAGATGAAAATAATATTTCTTTAAGTGAATTACAAGAAATCTATATTGATGTACGTGACAAAGCTTATAAGATTATTGAATTAAAAACGTGCTACTTACTACGGAATTGGTTTGGCATTAAAACGTATCGTATCTTGTATCTTAAATAATGAACGTGCAATTTTACCAGTTAGTGCTTACCAAAATGGTGAATATGGTAAAGAAGGATACTTTATTGGAACACCAAGCGTTGTTGGTTCAAATGGTGTAGAACAAGTTATTCGTTTACACTTAAATGAAAATGATCAACAAAGATTTGATCATTCATTCGATACATTAAAA
>ENA-OQCN01000298-OQCN01000298.1-human-gut-metagenome-genome-assembly--contig:-NODE-298-length-26583-cov-1.936007_pt1 | contig 26583 bp, 38 predicted proteins | sample MGYA00242497_ERZ504576 | MGnify/ENA primary metagenome ERZ504576 (study PRJEB26092, sample SAMD00036296) | human gut metagenome | host: Homo sapiens | study: EMG produced TPA metagenomics assembly of... | reverse complement strand
GGTAAGGCAAAGGTCTGCAACACCTCTATCCCCGGTTCAAATCCGGGTGGCACCTCTTGAAAAGCCAGGAAATCAAGATTTTCTAGGCTTTTTTCTTTTTTCAGAATCCTATAATTCTGTCTAAAAAAAGAGTATGTGTGATTTTAATGCCACGCCGTCCTAAAAAGGGCACGATAGAAGATTGACCTAATTTTTCTAATCGATCCAGACTGGTTTGTTTGAATTTGCCAGCTTCAACTATGAGACTTTTGCGGAATAAGTATTTGTTCGCATAGTCCTGTATTTTGATGTTTGAAGTAATTGCGTCTTGTATTGCGACTTTTATCTTCCAGTCATCTAATAATGCTTTCGCTTCTCCTTTGGTAGGAGCATTAAACTCTTTGTCCGGTAGCCATTTTTTCTATATCGGGCACAGTCCATCCTCCTCTCTTATTTGGAAATAGTGATCCATCCCCTTTGGATCTTCTTTTTTGTTGTGTACCTTTCGTTGTTCTCGCCATGAATAGTTCCCTTTCTTTAATGAGATATTCATGCCAAATCAGGTATAAGCTCTATTTTAATATAGCCAAGCCTGATTGACAATAACTTTCTAAAGGGGCTAAAAGAATATTTGTTTTCCTATGTTTTTCTTGAGAAACTCCTGAATAGAAGCTGGCGAAGTAAAATATTGCCGCCCAACTTTTGTAACTGGAAGAATTCCACTGTCAAGAAGTTCCCTGGTTTTTGTTTTTCCAATGCCGAGCATGGATGCTATCTCCTGAACGGAGTATGCTTTAAAGAGATTGTCTGTTTCACTCAATATAATCACCTCTATAAATTAGATTAATGAAAGAGTAGACATATCAGGAAACCGTTTCCTATGCCATGTTTCATGCACGTATGAGGTGTTACTATGTAATCATCAAGCTGCAGGCGTGCATTCATGCGACACTATCTGCAGCACCTATATACATTTCCTGATAAGGTATAAAATTATCAAGGTACAATAGCGTAAGACTTGGTTTTGTCTTAACAATTTCATTAAGTAATTAACTGAGATTTTTTCAGATTGAACAGATTATGTACTTTTTATTAAAAATTTTTTATGTAAACTTGAAAAAAGAGAGGTGGGATACGTGATATTTCAATATTTTAATTGAAGTCATATATGCAAAGCAGAGTATTTAAGAACATACAATATATTGTGTATGAAGATTGACATATACTATATCATGTGCTACTATACTGCTATAGTTAATTTTATGCGTACCCATAGGGGGAGTTTTGGATTTGTATAAATCCGAAGACTCAAGGAGAGCAGTAAGGCTGCTTATTCCGCATAAGTTGTTTATGATTGTATAAAGTGTCACTATCTGTCCTTATGGGGCAATAGCGGCACTTTTGTTTTTTCGGTAATATTATCAGGGATATGAGAATGGATAGCGAAGGAATAATTCACTTTTCATTCTTTTTCTATGCCCTAATGAAAGGCAGGATTGCCACAATCAGCTTTGGCTGTTTATGGATAAATAAATTTAAGAAAGGTGGTACACACATGAAAGAAACAAAGATTTATGCAGATGAGTTTTGCACTACATTTGCAAGTACAACGGAGATGCTGGAATTTCTGGCTGAGAGGGCAAAGCAGTCCAAGTGGATTCGTAAGCCTACCAGAATGCTAAAACTGGTTCCATTGGAAAAGGAGGCAGAAACCATTGAAGAAGCCTGTGAAAAAGAACTGGAAGGAATAGTAGAGGATACAGAAAAGAATACCCAGTTGGTATTAAAAGTGAACAAGGATTTTTATCCGGTTCGTGACTGTGCTATCGATACAATTCTGAAAAGAGCCGGCATTAATGGAACAGGATTAAAGAAACTGGAGAAAGCTACTTATGCAAAGGTAGTAAACTACTGTCTTCAGGTAGCGAAAGGAGATGCCTTAATCAAGGTGGCAGATGGAAAAGTATCTGCAGTACATGGCGGTGATGATCATGATTACTGTGTACTGGATATGCAGACAATCTTCAATATGACAAGTGATTATCTGAAAGCACATTTTAAGGGAAGTACTTATCTGGAGGGATCTGGAAGTTTTGACCATTCCATTGTGTCCGCTATGTGGACTTTAGGAGGAAATCAGGAACTTTTGGATACGTATCACCAGGCTTTAGAGGATCATGGAATTGAGGATAAGAGCCTTGCTCCTGCACTGCGCCTAACTACTTCTGATGTAGCAGTAAGTGGTGTGAATCTGTATCCCATGATGCTCTCACAAACCAGTAACCGTGTCATTAACCTGGGAAGTCCTATCAAACTGTCACATGATAGAGGGGCAACCTTACAGGATTTCCGGAATAATCTGGATAAAATTTTTTCCCGTTATCAGGAAGCAGTTAAAGGAATTGTTGGTTTGATGGATATAGATATCCAAAACCCTGTAAACTGTCTGCATCTGATTATGAAGGAACTTAAAATCAATCAGAAAATCCGAAATGAAGTAGTAGATCTTTTTGTGGGACAATATGGGGAAGAACCATGTACAGCTCATGATCTTTATTTTGCCATGCACGAAGCTGCTTTCTTTGCTGCTTGTGAAGGATTTTCTGCACCACGGATTTTAAAATTGGAAGAAGATATTGCAAAAACAATGGCCTTTGACTGGAAAGGGTTTGATGTATATGGAACGATTAAATTGTAGGAGGAAATGAGATGAATACAGCATTAAATTATCAGCCGGAAGTTCTTGTAGATACAGCAGATTTGAGCCGGGAAGATTGGTTGAATTATCGGCGTCTTGGTATTGGAGGAAGCGATGCAGCGGCAATCATGGCTTATCCCCATTTGCGACAATCAGGGATTTGTATTTCGATAAAATTGGTGTTACGCCAGTAATCGAAGAAGAGGAAGAAAACTGGGTAGCGAAAGAAGTGGGACACCGCCTGGAAGATTTGGTTGCCATGATTTTTGCCAAGAAGACTGGACTTGAAGTTTTCCCTGTACGAAAAATGTTCCGGCATCCGCTATATCCGTTTATGTTAGCGGATGTGGATTACTTTATCCGTTTTCCAGATGGCAGCATTGGGATTTTGGAATGTAAAACCTGTAATTACAATGCAAAAGACAAATGGGCAGATGATGGGATTCCTGAAAACTATGTTTTGCAGGTTCGTCATTATCTTGCAGTCATGAATATGAATAAGGCATATATTGCTTGCCTTTATGGAAACAATGAAAATGAATTTGTTTATCGGTGTCTGGAACGGGATAGAATGGAGGAAGAAGAACTCATTGACCAGGAGAAATACTTCTGGGAAGAATATGTGGAGAAGAAAATAGAACCACCGTATTCCGGAAAGCCAGATCTCATTTTGGCTAGTATCCGGAAATATAATGGTTACGCAGACAAATCAATTCCTGAAATCAGCATATCTAGCTTGGAATCACGCAGTCTTGAAAAATATCTCAAATTATCTGAAGAAAAATCCCAATTGGAAAAAAGAAAAAAGGAGATTGAAGCGGAACAACGTGCATTGAGTGTACCGTTTGTCGAGCTTCTTGGACAAGGGTGTAAGGCAGTGATCGAGGATGGGAGTTTCCGTTACCGGATTACTTATAATCCTACGATACGAACCCAGATTGGAAAAGAAAATATGGAGAAACTGAAAAATCAGCATCCGGATATCTACGAAGAATACACAAGCACTACAGAAAGCAGGATTTTCCGAATTAAAAAGGAGGTTGCATAATGTTACAAGGAAAAAAGGCATATATTTGTTCTCCGCTGTCTGCCCCGAATCCAGAGGGAGTGCAGCATAATATGGAACTGGCAAAATACTATCTCATGCAGATGAAAAGGCTGTATCATTGCCGTACTTTTGCTTCACATGCTCATCTTCCGTTAATGTTGGATGACCGTATCCCAGAAGAGCGTGAGACTGCAATGCAGATTGGAGCTTTGATGCTGGATTTATGTGAAGTATTAATAATTTGTGGTTCCTGCATCAGCGAGGGAATGAGAAGAGAGATTCAGACAGCATTTGAAAAAGGAAAAGACGTTTATTGGTATGATTCCAAGATGAAACCAGGCGAATTGATGAAAGTAGAGAACTGGAGGAGCATAGACGATGAGGTGCAAATATATACGTAAGATTTTTCAAAATGAGGAAAACGGATATACGGTTGCGTTATTTTCCACGCTGGATCATAAGGTTCCTCTTTCTTCCAGAGATAAATTTTGGGCAGACAAAAAAATCATTGCGTTTACTGCAAAAGGATATGATCTGCCTCTTACGGATGAAATCGAAATAGAGATGGAAGGCGAGTGGGAGACAAATTCCCATGGAACACAATACAAGGTAGAAACTTTTTTGGAAGTTGTACCTAGAACAAGGGAAGGTATCTTAGGATACCTTTCTTGTGGTTCTTTAAAAGGAATTGGTCCCAAAACGGCAGAACGGATTGTCAATCGTTTTGGTCTGGATACCTTGGAGGTAATGGAAAAGTATCCACAGGAATTATTAAAGATTCAGGGGATATCTCAGAAAAAACTGGACCGTATTGTGGATTCTTTTGGAAAAACAAAGTATTCCGGGAATTGATGACTTTTTTATCACCGTTTCATGTTACGCCTAAAAAAGCAAATATGATTCTTCAGAAGTTTCGGGATCAATCCGTAGAAATCATTCGGAAGCAGCCTTATATACTCTGCTCAGTCAAAGGGTTTGGTTTTCTCACTGTGGATGCCATTGCAAGGCAGTGCTGTGCTGCAACAAATGATCCTATGCGTATTTCCGGATGCGTCAGCTATGTGCTGCGGGAAGCCATGAAGCAGAACGGACATTTATATCTGGAGCAGGAAATTTTGGTAAAAGATGCATTGAAGGTTCTGAATAAAGAACTGAATCTTCAGCCGGTGACGGAAACAGAGATTTTAAAAGTGTTATATCGTCTGGTCATGCAGGACAGTATCGTGGTAGAAGAGAATAGGGTTTACATTACCCAACAGCATCAGGAAGAAGAGGATACAGCCTCTATGATTGCAAGAAAATTGCATGAGCGAATTCCAGTTCTTACGATTGAAAAGGAACTGGAGGAAGCACAGGAGGATTTAAACATAACATTATCCGAACAGCAGAAAGAAGCAGTACGTATGGTTTTTGCAAACCCGATCAGCATTATTACTGGAGGACCTGGAACCGGAAAAACAACGGTTTTGAAGATCATCTTGTATATCTATCAGAAAAAATGCGGGAATGAAGTAAAACTGATGGCACCGACTGGACGTGCCGCAAGGCGAATGGCAGAGAGTACCGGAAGTGGAGATGCAACTACGATGCACATGGCATTGGGGCTTTTTGGTGATGGTGATTATGAAGCACTTATAGATGAATTGTCCGCAGATTTTATTAATGTGGATGAGGTATCTATGGTAGATGTGCACCTTGCCTATGAATTTTTTACAAGGTAAAAGCAGGAGCCAGAGTGCTTTTGGTAGGAGATGTCCACCAGCTTCCTTCTGTAGGAGCAGGAGATGTGTTCCGGCAGCTTATCTTGTGCGGGAAAATACCGGTTACTGTTTTAAATCTGGTATATCGCCAGGGGAAGGACAGCAACATCCCCATAAATGCTCAACTTATCAATGAAGGAAAGACAAACCTGCAATGGGGGATGATTTCCAGATGGTTGAATGTTCAGGAGCAGATGCGGCGGCACAAATTGTTAAAAATATCCATCTCAAGGAAATTCAGATGTATGGTATGGAGCAAGTACAGATACTCTCTCCATATAAAGTGAGAAGTGCAGCCGGTGTCTTGGAACTGAACCGCAGTCTGCAGGACGAGGTAAATCCCCCTGTATCCGGAAAAAGGGAGCTTCATCTTGGCGGTGAGATATTTCGGGAAGGTGACAGAATCATTCAAAACAAGAATACAGAATTTGCCAGTAATGGAGATTTGGGTACATTGGTACAGATTGCTGAAGATGAGGACAATAACCCTCTGGTTCAAATCGTATTTACAGATGGCCGCAGGGTGAAGTATGAGGCAGAGCAGGTGGAAATGATTGAACATGCAAACGCCATAACCATACACAAAAGCCAAGGAAGCGAGTGCCAGGTGGTCATCATTCCGTGGTTAAAAGCTTTTTATCCCATGCTGAAGCGGAACATCTTTTATACGGGAATCACCAGGGCAAAACAGCGTGTTTATATTGTTGGGGAATGGAAAGCCGTTTGTCAGGCAATCCACACAGATGATACGGGAACCAGAAAGACGATGCTGGCAGTAAAAATACAACAGTATTGTGAACGGTATTAGAGACAGGAAAACAGACGGATCCCTGCAACAATTTGCAACCGGGCTGTGTAAAAAAATAGCAAAATAGTTCAATGTTGAGAATTGGCAGGTTATTACTTTATGAAGGGATGTCCTGCCGGTTCCAAAGAAAGGAGCAGGCAATGAGCGAATTATTATATAACAAGTCAAAAGCAGTAGAAGAACTGAATAAAGTGGAAGGATTTTATCCTCTGGAACTTGCCAGAGTTATTTCTAATGAAAGGCAGGAGGAACAACGGTATCTGGATGTGAAATATCGGAAGCTGTGGTTCCGTCTGGTAAATCCTACAGGCAAGATTATCAGCCGGATTGTTCACTTTACCGAAAATATGGCAGTCGTAGAAGCAGAATTTATCTGGATAAGTGTGATCAGGAAGATAATTATATTGCAAATTCCTTTTCACAGAAGTTTCGTACAGCAGATACACAGTTTGGGGATAAATTTCTTGAAATGGCAGAAACAGCGGCAATTGGGCGAGCTTTGGCAGATGCGGGGTATGGTCTGCAATTTGCTGATGTAGGGGAAGGAAATGATCCAATGCAGGTAGATGCAGGAATTCCTGTAAATCAGGGAACACAGATGCAGACTGCGATGCCAGCACAAACCCCTGCACCAGGAATGCAGCAGACTCCCAATCAGTCAGCAGGAACCATGCCATCATTTCCGCCTCAAGCAACTCCGGGGCAGCAGATGATGGAACAGTTTTATCAAGAAGCACAAGCCAATGGAAATACGATTGGCGGGGTAACGGGTACAGGACAGATGACAAATCCGGTAATGAGTCCGTCAACTGGATCTGTACCAGTTATGCAGCAGATGCCTTCTAAGCCGCAATCTCTGGATCCCAATATGCCAGTGGAAGAACTGGTGAAATGGATGAGTTATGAGCAGGCAATACAAGTAGCCGTAACAGGACAGGGAAAATTTAGTGGAAAAACCATGGGACAGGTTGCAATAGAAAGTCCTTCCAGCTTGCAATGGTTCGCAGAACAGTATCATGGACAGAACCATTTCATACCGGCGGCAGCCAGAGTAATTCTTGCAAAGGCATAGCAAATAGCCGGCTTAACATTCTTTCCACAGCCAATAAAGGCTGTGGAAGAAAGGAGGAACCATAGAGTGTATGATATGTCAGGCTTTAGCTACGATATCACAGATGTCGTGCATTTACTGCAGCTTAGAGTACGGCATAAAAATTCTTCGTCAATGGATGTGAATTGTCCATTTTGTGGAGAAACAAAAGGGAAAATGAATGTTAATCTTCAGAAAAATGTGTTCCGGTGTAATCGGTGTGATGCTTCCGGCGGAATGCTAGAATTATACGGAAGACTGCATGGTGTTTCCAGTGCAGAGGCAAACCGACAGATCCGGGAAGCTCTGGGAAAGGGGGAATACCGGACGGATTATCAGGTAGTTCATAAAGAAGAGCCTGTAGAAATTTTCAATGCCGAGTTAGCGGATGCAGATGTCATTGACCGAACATATCAAGAAATGTTGTCGTTATTGACCTTAAATGATAAACATCAGGAAGATCTTAAAAAAAGAGGGCTGACGAAAGAACAGATCGAGATACAGAGGTATCGTAGTGTACCGTTGTTTGGAATTAAAAATATGGTACAAAAACTGTTGGAATCCGGACAGACGGTAAAAGGTGTGCCAGGATTTTATGAAGATCAAGATGGGAAATGGACAATTAATTTTACTTCTAAAAATTCTGGGATTTTGATACCGATTCGATCCATGGAAGGAAAAATACAAGGATTTCAGATACGGTTGGATCAGGTAATGGAGGGACGGAAGTATATCTGGCTTTCCAGTGTGAAATTCCAAAATGGAGTATCATCAGGGAGTCCGGTACATGTCATAGGAAGTCTGGACGCAGAACAGATCTATTTAACAGAAGGTGCATTAAAAGGTACGATAGCCCACTATTTATCTGGAGATACGTTCATTTGCGTTGCAGGTGTCAATCAGTACAGAAATTTAAAGCCAGTTTTGGAAACACTGAAAAGCAGGCCTCTGCAGCACCTATATGAAGCTTATGATATGGATAAAAAATGAAGGTATATTGTGATGGGGATTCTGAGAAATGTGATGCCTGTCAACGTAAACCAGCCACTTTTTATTGTCCGCATGAGATGCAAAACGGCAGATTCTACAGAACGCTTGTAGAAAGGTGTATGAAATCTGTAGTGGATTGTCTATTTCCATGAGCCGTATGGTTTGGGACATGGATTCTTATGGTGAGTGGAATGGGCAGATCAAAGGAACTGATGATTATTACTATGTATTGAAGAATACGGGGTGAATATGGACCGGGCAAGTTGTCCGGTCTTATGGAAGAGGAGGATTCGATGAAACGAAAGAAAATTTACGGCATATTTATGCTTGTAGCCATTGCTGTTTTTTTATTTGCAGGAGGAAGGATACTGCAAATTTATTTGAATTATCAGGAAAGTCAAAAAGTCTATGAGCAGATGGAAGAGTTTACGCAAAAGACAGAGAACCACGACCTGTCACCAGAAGCGGTTCCAGGGGAAACACCAGAGGAGGTTGCAGAGCAGGGATTCCTACAGGTAAATTTTAACAAGCTGGAAGAAATCAATCCAGATGTCATTGCATGGATTGAGATTCCTGGTTTGGAAATTAGTTATCCGGTAGTCCAGGGGAGGGATAATGACTATTATCTGCATCACCTGATTACGGGAGAAAATCATAAAAGTGGCAGTATTTTTATGGACTTTCACAACCAGGAGGATTTATCAGACAGAAATACCATTATCTATGGGCATAATATGAAGGATGGGAGTATGTTTGGAACCCTGGATCAGTATCAGTCACAGGCACTTTATCGAAACTATCCCTGTTTTTATATGTATGTGCCAGGATATATTTATGAGTATCAGATTTTTCCTGTTATGCAGCACCAACGGATCATCCAGCATATACTTATGATTTTCCTACTTCTGAGGACTATGAAGTTTTGCTGGAAACACTACAAAGAAGTGCTGAGTATAACACAGGGACGACAGTTACCAAGGAGGATCAGGTAATAACCTTATCAACTTGTGTAAATACCCGAAAGGATTATCGCTATTTAGTACATGGAAAATTGAAACAGAAAATAAAGATGGAGGAATAACAGATGTTAGATTTTGAATATGCAAAGGCATTGGCAGAGGTTGTGCTGGATACAACTTGCAGTGAAAAAGAAAGAGAAGTACGGCTGGAGTGTTTAACCCAAATATTTGGCAGAGCAAATGCTTATTTAAAGAAAGGCTTCTTACCCGATGTGGTAGAGGCTTTTTTTGTGCGAAAAATGGAAGGTTTGCCATTGGTATCGACAAAGCAGGATATGCAGGATTTTTTGAAAGTCAGTACACCCCATTATTTTGGCGGGAAATTTACAGTTAGTAATATTCCGTATTATTCTGAGGAAGAAGAACTGCTACTTTGGTCAGAAACATCACTTCGTGGTCCATTGATTTCAGCCGGATATGAACGCTATATGGAACTGTTTAAAAAGATTTTGCCTCAAAAGGCAGAACAGATTAATTTTTTATAAAGAGAAATAATTCGAATGAGGACTGGAAATATATGGTGGTTTAAAGATAAATGTTAAAATTATTATATAGGAAGAAAGCATCTGTCTGTAGCAAAATGCTGCAGAGGGATATTTTTTTGAAAAAAAAAGTTGCTTTGTACGGAAGCTCTGCGTACAAGAGAAGTATAAAGAAAAAAGGAGAGATGATTTTATGATAAAAAAAGTTCGGATTGCGGTAGACCATGGCAATAGAAATATGAAAACCTGTTCCCGGGTATTTACGATAGGGCTTACCATTCAGGATAAAAAGCCTGCCAGAGGGGAAAAGTTCCTGTTCTATGAGGGAAAGTATTATGTGCTGAGTGAAAATAGGATTCCTTATCAAAGAGATAAAACGCATGATGATCGGTTTTTTATCCTTACTCTATTTGCAATCGTAAAAGAGCTGGAGGAAAACCCTCAAATTCAGCCAGAGGATGTCATTCAGGTGGATCTTCCGATTGGGCTGCCACCCAAGCATTATGCAGAACTTTGTGAACGGTATGAAGCATATTTTAAAAGACAAGGGAAAATCCATGATATCAATTACTGTGGTAGTACATATCATATCACCATTGGAGAGGTAATGGCATTTCCACAGGACTATGCGGCTATGATGACTATGATTGAAAAGCTGCAGCAGATTCCCAAAGTAGTAGGAATTGATATAGGAGGATTTACTACTGACTATCTGCTGATGCGGAAAGGTAATCCGGATATGGAAGCCTGTGATTCCATGGAAAAAGGCGTGATTACCATGTATAACAAGATTATTTCAGGGATTAACAGTGAATATGATATTTTGTTAGAGGAAAGTGATATTGACAGTATCCTTCAGGGAAACACAGAGTTTTATGAAGAGGTTGTAGTCCGTATGACAGAAGGTATGGTGCAGGATTTTGTAAAAGATCTGCTGAACAGTATTCGAGAAAGAGGTATAGATACCAAAGCAGCATATACGGTATTTATTGGAGGCGGGGCAAAGCTATTGAGCCATTTTCTGGAACAATCAGACCGTATGGGGAAATATACCTTTATTGAGGATATTTCTGCCAATGCCAAAGGATATGACAGACTGTTTCAGATTATGTAGAGGAGTGTGATAAATGTGGAGAAAAAGAATCCCTATAAATTCACACTTGGATTTGATAAAACAAAGCCGACACATGTACGTGCGGCAGAGATTTTAAATTCCGTAAGGGATAAAGCCGACTTAATCGCATCAGCAGTGGTTGCTCATATAGATGGCGGCAGTACAGAAAAAGGGGCTGTATTGAACCAAGAAGCTTTGCAGATTATGATGTTGGAATTGGTAAAGCAAGAAGTGGAAAAAGCAATGCAGAATTATTTTTCAAAACAGGAGAATGTTCAAGTGGAAGAAGAAACAGAGGAAGATGTAATAGAGAAACAGAAGATATCTGAATTTGTCCTTGCACCTGAAGTTGCCAAAAGCGTTAGAGATGCAATGAGTGCATTTAGAAATAGATAGAAAATAAAAAAGAAGCATCGGATTTTTGAGTGCTTCTTTTTGTTGCACATTTATGCCAGTTCACAGGAACCTCACAGATTCCGCACAGGTTTCTCACAGATTTCATCCGTATAATCAAAAATCAGATATTGTCAGAAAAAAGCTTAATTGAGTGTATCCTTTTCTTTCAATGCAGAAAGAAGCCCACGCAAGGTGCGTAGGGCAATTTGCCGCTCGTCTTCAGAGCAGTTTTGCAGTTCTTTCATAATCTGATAGGTAGTAGTGTCCGGTTCTTTTCGCTCATCCTGAACAGCTGCATCAAAATATCCAGAAATTGAGCAATCGGGATTAAAGTTGCAAGTTCCGGATTGCCATTACAGGTTTCAATATCCGAAATGGTCCGGGTGGACACACCGGCTTGTTCTGCAAGTTTTGCTTGTGACAGACCACGCCTTTCTCGTTCACTTCTTACCATATAGCCTAATTTTTTCTTGACGGTATCCATCAGCATCCGCATTACCTCACTTATTGTTTTATTTTATCGTAGATTGATAGTAAAAGAAACGCATTATAGTGCATGAAGATACGCAATATAATGTGGATTGCGGGGCAGGAGAACCTACAAAGGAGGAGCATCCATGCTGCAAAGGAAAGACAGGGTATTTGTGTAATGATTCGTCAAAAAAATCTTGTTTTTGCAGGGGTGCCAAAAGGGTTATTTATATGCAGTATATGCGTTAATCTATAAAGCTACTGTGCAGGATGATGCATGGAATAAGAATGATGTCGAGCCAGAAGAAATGTGGTTCGGCGTTTTCTTTTACCAAAATAAAAATATCCTTCACAGATGCAGATCTCCACCTCTGAAATTTGGAAACTTATTGATTTCAAATTTCGGAGGTAGAAAATGAAAGAAGAACAAAAATATAATGGATCTAAAACAAGAAATTATTTCACTGCTTACTTGCTGGCATCTATAAGGGGAAAAAGACTTCGGTATCTGGAAAAGCAGCAGAAAATATTATTTGCAGAGGAAAATCTGGAAGATAAAGAATATACAGATGCGGATATTTCTCCAGAGGAAAGGCTGGAATTGGAGCAGAAAGAACAACTGCTTATGGAAGAAGCACAGGGGATATATCCAGAGTGGAACGAAATGACGGATATAAGCCTTATAGAAGCCATGTTTTCTTTGCAGGAAGAAGAACGGAAGCTTATTTATCAGCATGTCTTTGAGGAGCGTACTTTTAAGGAGATGAGCATCTTAAATCAGATGACGGAAGAACGCTGTAAAGGTGCGTATTATTGGGCTATCCGCAAAATACGAAAGAGAATGGGAGGAAAGAAATCATGAATTTTAAAGAATTGTTATATCGGGCAAGACAAGGGGATGAAGATGCTATTCTGGAAATATTTGAAATGTACCGACCACTCTTGATTAAAAATGCTTGGTAGATGGAATCTTTGATGAAGATCTGTACCAGGAATTGACAGCAGAATTGTTGAAGTGCATACGGTATTTTAGGGATGTAGAATAGAATTATAGGAGGTGTAGCGGTATAATCCATACACCTCCCTAGCATATTCTGCCATTTTTAGTAAATGGATTACATAATTATAATTGCCAATTAGGCAATAAAAAACGCAATTGAAACAAGAATACTAGACGGGATAAACTAAACTCCCCTAATATAGTAAAAAATAGTAGGAGGAAATTTCGATGGAGATGAACCAAAAAGAATGTGGAATAGTGTGCAAAGAAAATGGTACGGAGCAAATAGAAAAAGTAACAGAGGAAGAATGGAAATTATTAAAACAATATAGAAATTTGTGTGAAGAAAATAAATTAACCATCAACATTTTGATCCAGCGATTATTAGCACACGAGAAAGGCAGGGAATAAGTTGATTAAAGTGGCATTATGTGATGATATTATTGACTATAATAAAAAAATGGAGAGTTATATCGAAAAATATGGAAATGAAAATCATGTAGAAGTCAAAATTACTTCGTATGGAAGTGGCAGTCAGTTATTATTGAATTATCAGAAACGAAAGTTTGATGTTATATTTTTGGATGTGTCTATGCCTGAAATGGATGGATTTGAAACAGCAGAGGAGATTCGGAAGAGTGATACTGATGTTTCAATCGTTTTTTGTACTTCTTATTATACAATCACTAATGCAGGGAAAGGCTTTGAAGTTGCGGCAGAAGATTTTTTTATCAAAACCTTTACTGTATAGAAAAGTTGAGAATATCTTAAACAAAATATATAAAAAGAAATTGTTGAATGCAGAGGAAAAATTATTTTTGAAATGTCACGATGGATTGATTACGCTGCAACTTTCCGATATAATCTATATACAAACAGAAAACAAGCTGTTGATCTTACATACAATTCATGGAGATGTGCAAAGTAGCCAAAGAATGAGTGAACTGGAGAAGCGTTTAAGCAAAAAGCAATTTTTTCGCTGTCATAATAGTTATATGGTCAATTTTGATTATGTTGAAGGGGTTAAGAAAGATAGTGTGTTAATCAAAGATAAAGTTCAGAAGTTAAAGACTATTCCAATAAGTAAATATAAGAAAGAAGAGTTCATGAGAGCATTAGCTAGATATGTGGGAAAATGGGAAAACTGAAAATCTATGTCAAAAATATGTTGATTTATACAAAGAATATTGTTGTATGGAAAAAATTGGATTATAGTCCTCATATACTAAACAGAAAGGAGAAAAAACATGGTTAATACTGAAACAACAGAAGAGTTCGTAAAAGAACTGGATTTAACAGAGGAAGAAATAGAAGTTATACCGGATGTTCTGAAAGAACGCAGAGATGTTTAACTGATTGCCCATGGCCATTTCCAGGGGCATACATTAATGAAGCTAGTTAAAACAAAGAACCGTGTAGCCTATCGGATATGATAGTCTGTGCGGTTTCTTTTTTGGAGGAAAGTATATGTATACAATTACTTTAGAAGTAAACCAAATATGTAATTTACGCTGTACATATTGTTATCTTGGAAGAAAGACAAACCAAAAGATGTCCGAACAGATAGCATACAAAGGATTGGAAATTGCATTTTTAAATGCGGAAAATCATAGAGATCGAAGATTATGGGTGGATTTTGTAGGTGGAGAGGCACTCTTAAGTCTTTCATTTTTAAAGCATTTGGTGGATTATATAGAGGGGCAGGCATTAAAAAGAAATATTTTAGTGACATATTCTATCACGACAAATGGAACTATTTTAAATGATGAGATTTTAGCATGGCTGATTAAATATAGAATTCATTTAAAAGTAAGTATTGATGGAGATGAGGAAACCCATAATAAAAACAGAAAGAGGATTGATGGTGTTGGAAGTTATTCTAATATTATTGAAAACTGTATGTATTTCAAAGAATACGAGAAGAGAACCAAGCAATATATTCAGGCAGCACATGTTGTTACACAGAATAATTATGGGGAAACATTTGAATCTGTTTGCCATTTAGTTGAAAATCTAAATTTTAGCATAGTGGATTCTTCTATTGATGTTATGAATAGATGGACAACCGATCAGTTGGATGGTTTGGCTGATGAATGGGAAAAAGTATTACGTTACTATTTAAAAAGGAAAAAAAGCAGGAAAAGCATTTCTTTGGGGACCAATTTTAGATTTGAAGAAATACGGAGAAAATAATGGAGAATCAGGATTTTGTGGTGTAGGTCTTATTCAAATATATATAAAGGTGGATGGGAGAATCTTTGGTTGTGCGGCAAATTTAGAAGATAGTGGGTGCATTGGAGATGTTGAAAATGGATTGTCTAAGGAATGTATCAAAAGATTGAGGAAAATAGGAAAAGAAGGTAATATGTGTTCAAAATGCAGCTTTGCTGTGAAGTGCCAAAGCAAAAATTGCATCATGAACAGTTTGGCATATAGTGGAACAGTAGGTGAACATAATCCTGATATGTGTTATTTTGAAAGGAAAAGAGGAATCTATGGGAGATATATGCTCCTCAATCATAATTTTTTTGAAAATAAAACTTGAAATATGGGTAAAAATACGCTATTTTTATTATAAATACCAACTTATGAAGTGACTGGTAGTAAGTGTTTTATTATATTGATGTGGTGGTGAAAATGAATATAATTAGGCGAAAGAGAAAGGAATTGGGGATTTCTCAAAAAGAATTAAGCGAAAAGTTAGGTACGAGTCAACAGACAATCAGCAGGATTGAAAGGCAGATATTGAAAATATTCCCTGTAGCTTATTGGTGAAACTGGCAAATATATTTGACATACCAATAGATGTTTTGGTATATGGAGATAATAGTGATTTGTGTAAAAGTCAAATTGAAGAATTATGGGATGTTTTTCAAAAGTTAGATGAGATAAATAAAGCTACGTTATTGTTGATGGGAAGAAGGCTAAATGAAGCACAGATGGAAAATATGCTGAAGAAGCAGATAGGTGATATGAGTGATAAAAATAGCGATATGTGATGATGAAAAATATTTGTAGATACAGTTGAAAAAATGCTAAAAATTTATGCAGAGAAAAATGGTAAGGACTTTTGTATAAAAAAAATATACAAAGCCGTTGCAGTTAATGGAATCTTTAAAAGAAGAATTCCAAATTTTCTTTTTGGATATAGAGATGCCTGCGATGGATGGCATGGAGTTGGTGGATATTATCCGCAGACATGATGAAAAATCAATTATTCTTTATGTATCATCTCATAATGAATTTTTAGGGGTTGGATATAAGTATGATGTCCAAAATTTTATTACAAAACCAATTACACAAGTACAGATTAATTGTGAAATGAATAGAGCATTAAGAAAACTAGAGTCATATGAGCAAAAATACATAGCAGTAAAGAATGAGAAAGGATACTTTAAACTATTTCTTTCCGATATAGAATACATTGAAACCGTGAAACGAAAGGTTTTATTTCATCTACGAAATGGAAATCAGGAAGATGGATATTTTAAAATGAGAGATTTAGAAGAACGCTTGGAAAAATACTATTTTGTACGTTGTCATAATGGTATTATTGTAAATGTCGATTGTATTGAATCATTACATGATCTTACCACTACACTTTATTCCGGAGCTAAAATTTATATTACACGGTCTAGAAAACAAAACCTAATGAAAAAAATGGCAGAACGGGGAGGAAGTGTATAGTGTGTATGCACAGAGTATTATAAAGAATCTTTTTTCAATAATTAATATTTTTCTGATTACATATTTGTTAATTGATAGAAAAAACAATCAAGAGTATCGAAAGAAAAATTGGTATTCCTATGTTTTGTGCATTGGAAGTATTTTTCTGGTGCGGGTAATGGAGAATGGGGTATCCATACATATCGTTTATAATTATATTACGATTGTGATTATTGTCATGTTTATAGGACATTTTTTATTTCAACGGAATATGAAATATTGTATTTTGATAGGCAGTATTTTCTTATCTATTTCGTTTATTAGGGCAATTACTAAGCAGTATTTTCCTATATCCATATAGTGGAAATAGAGTATTAGCTGAATTACCAGGAATATACCAAGTGGTGATGATGGTAATTGCAGAAAGTGTTATTATTGCCGGATGTTTGACATTAAAGAAAATTATAGAAAGAATTCCACCGCATTTATCAAGCATTAATGTGATGACAATTTTCATCCCGTTATTGCTTAATATTATAGTTATGGCAGTATGTACCGATAACCTATATAATGATAAAAAGGTAATTATTGGAAACATATGGTCAGTTATTACAATATCAATAGTTCCTATTGTTATGTTTTTAGGAACTGTCTGTAACATAGTGATTTTGGAGAACTACTTAAATGTAAAAAAAATCGAAAATGAAAAAAGCTTCAAATAAGTGAGATGAGCTTGCAGTATGATTATTATATGAAACAATCGAAAGATATGGAAAATATCCGCAGGCTTTCCCATGATATAAAAAATCATTTGGAGGCATTGAAAGAAAATATAGAGCCAGAACAAAAAATAGAGTATATTAATGGTATTGAACGTAAATTAAATAAGTATCAAAGTTACTATAAATCAGGGAATACTTTTATTGATAATTTGCTTCATACGAAACGATTGGAGGCTATCGAAAAGGGAATTGAATTTAAGGTGTTTGCCGATTTTACAGAGTTTCGACAGATAAGAAATGAGGATTTATGTGTCATAATTTCGAATACAATAGATAACGCATTAAGAGAATGCCGGTTAATGAAAGAAGAAAATCCTATGGTAGAGTGTTTAGTACAGTTAAAGGCTAAAAAAGTAAAGGGGTTCTTGTCAATTTTATGTGAAAATAGCCTAAGAGATTCACAAGTACGTTATCTGCGAGAAAATGCAACTACTGGAAACATCAAAGGAAGATAAGAAAAATCATGGGTTTGGTGTCAAAAATATTAAAAGTGTGGTGAAAGATTATGGAGGAGAAGTATCATTTAGTGTTTTAGATGATATGTTTTCTGTTTCTGTGATTATTCCGATAGAAATATAGTGTGACAAGATGGTGCTTATGGAAAATAAGTGCCATTTTTATTGGTCCAGGCAGGGCATAAAAAATGCAAACTAAACAAATTATATGTTTTTTTCTTGAAGCAGGATGTAAAATAAAGAAAAAAGAAGAGGAGGCATGGGTATGCGAAAAAAAATGAAACTATTTATTGCCATGGTATCAGTGGGGGCTTTATTGGGAACGATGCCAGTTATGGCAGCGGAACAACCAGAACTTCCAACGAAAGTGCAGGATATTGCGAATGGTTCTGATGAACTTTACGGGGAAGGAGTTCCGATTGAGCATGGCACAAATCCAGATGAAAGATTTTCGTCTGGTGGGGTAGATCATACACATCAGTATATTGTTGCAAACGCACTTAAAATTCTGAGCAATGATAAAGGAAATAGTGCATTCAATGGTGAGCTGAACTCATCTATTCTTATGGAGCAACCGACTGGCCGGATAAACTTGGAAATGAAACAGATGCAGGAACTTTTGCAGGACACTTTTATGATCCTGATACTGGAAAAAACTGGCTTGGTCAAAAATCTCCGACAGCTAGGACAAGAGCAGAGTCATATTTTCAGGCAGCAGTAAATGCGTATCGTGCAGGAGATGTACAATTGGCTATGTCAAACTTAGGAAAAGGCACCCATTATGTATCAGACTTAAATGAACCGCATCATGCATCGAACTTGACAGCAGTAAACAGCAATCATTCCGCTTTTGAAAAATATGTTGATAAAAACCGTAAATCTTACACAATAGCAGGAAATTCGTTTGGCTCATCCGTATATACAACCGCATTAAATACATCAACAGGAGATTTGATGTATTCCGCAGCAAAACATGCGAAAGGGCTTGCGGCGGATGCTCAAAAGGAAAGTTCCTATGATAGTGCAGGCAGACAATCTGTGCAGCATGCTATACAGACGGTAACTCAATATATGTATAAATTTGGAAAAGAAGTTGGAATCTATTAATAAGAGTTTTTCAGGTCTTGGTATTAAGAATATCGAGGCCTGTTTTTTATGCCATTTAGACACTAAAATACGCAAAATAATCAAAATATATGGCGAGATAGGAGAATTTGATTAAAATTGTTTTTAGTATATTCAAGAAAGGAGTAGACAGATATGTATAATTTCACATTATATATGACAACAGATTGTAATTTTAAATGTCAGTATTGTTATGAAGACTACCATAACCATTATCAGTTGAATGAAAAAACACTTGTGGACTCTTTGGAGTTTATGATGAATTATGGGGATAGAGGGAAAGTCTTGATTGATTTTTTGGGCGGTGAGCCTTTGCTGAAGAAAGATTTAATTTACAAGGCAGTAGCCTATATCAAAGATAATTATCCGGAAAGGGAAGTAAAGTATTATATTACTACCAACTGTTCATGATGGATGATCGGTTCATTGCATTTATGAAAGAAAATCATTTTACAGTACGCCTTAGTTTTGATGGGAATAAGGAAACCCATGATTTGAACAGAGCTGCGAAAGATGGAGTTTCTTGCTATGAAAAAATTTTTGAGAATATCATGAAGGTAAAGGATAGTGGATTGAATTTTTTCTGTAAGAATGACGGTCACAGAAAATACCATTCCGTATATGTTCGAAAACATCTGTTACCTGCATGAGCATGGCTTGGATAACATTTGTATGATTATGGATGTATATTTAAAAATATCTGATGAACTGAAGGTAGAATTTGAAAAACAGGTGGGACAAATTTTGCAGTACTACTTGGCTGAGGCAGCAGCGGCAGAGTTTTTACTATAGATCAATTTGATGGAAAAATGTTTAATATGTTGTGTAACTTTGGAAACTGCTTTGGCATGTGCGATGCTGGAATTGGAAATTTCAAGATCTTTCCGAACGGTCAGATATACCCATGCGGATTTCTTACAAGTAATGAAAAATATTGTATAGGCAATATCAAGGAAGGTGTTGATATAAGAAAGGCAAAATTAATAGCAATGTCTAACTTTGATAAAACCGATCCGAAGTGCAAGGGATGCACAATACGAGATTTTTGTCATGGTATGAAATGCGGATATATGAATTTTATCAATACAGGGAAGATTAATGTACCATCGGATGCAGAGTGTATTTTTGAACATATCTTTTATAAGGCAATGGTGCAGATTCTTGAATATTATTTACAGCAGCCGATTGAAATAGTTAGAGAAAAATTAGGAGTGTATATAGACTATATCCAGGAGGAAGATTTAAAATTCAGTGAGTTCGGAGAGAAGATTGCCAAGAGGTTAAGTGATGAAAGGTAAACAAAGCCACCCATACCTTGGATTTTTAAAAGAGTATGCTTTTAGGAAAAAGCTGCTACCTTCCTACATTTTAACGATAGCGATAATTGTGTTAACAGCGGGGGGTTCTTTGGTGCGTCCGGAACTGCAGGGAAAAGTGATAGATGATTTGGGGAATCCACATAGTACCAGTTTATCTGCGTTTATGCTCCTCCTGGCGGTGTTCCTGGGCATGTTACTGCTGAACTACCTTATGAATTATGTACAGCGTTATGTTGTGGCTGTCATATCGGAAGAGATAGCAGCAGATATGCGACAAAAGGTAGAAGATAAATTATCAACAGTAAGCGTGAATTTTTTTGAGAAGATAAAGCTAAGTGACGTTTTGCTGAAAGTAGATAAAGATGTTTCAGCAGTGAAACAATGTGGAATTACAAGTATTATCACATTGGTTTCCAATATTGTTATCCTGGTGGTTGTTCCTCCATATATGTTTTCTATCCATAAGGGAATTGCCGTATCCAATATTATTTTACTTGTCAGTGTTCCTTTTATTAGTAGAATCCTGGGGAAATTGATACAGGAAACCAGTGGTCAAGTATTGGAAGGATATAACAGCATCACGAATATTCTGACAAACGCCTATGATAATTGGTTTATTACAAGACTCTTTCAATGTGGGCAATATGTGCATGATATGTACTTTGAGAAAAATCAGAAATACAAAAAAGAGACGAATCGCCAGAATTTGTTGTATATATTGAATACATCTACGATACTCGTGATTCAGTTTATAGGAACAGTCATAATTTGGGTAGTCGGTGCACAAGAAGTATTCAAAGGGAATATGACCATAGGTACCATTATGGCCTTGATGAATTACCAGACAATTATTATGAATCCTATTATTGGAATTGCACAGTTTGCTAACGAGTATCATACAGCCGTAGTTTCCTTAAAGGATATCAATGGTCTGCTTCAGTATCCGGATCAGAAACAAGGAGACGGAAAGAAAGTAACAACAGTTAACAACATTTCCTTAGAAGAGATGAGCTTTTCTTATCCAGAGTCAAATAAACAAGTATTTGACCGGCTCAATTTGAAGTTCGAAAAAGGCACTCTTTACGGAGTTCATGGAAAAAGTGGACAAGGTAAAAGCACCCTGTTCAAAATTATAACAGGTGTGTATCAACCGACAGAAGGAAAAGTAGTTGTGAACGACACAGATTTGCAGGAATTAGATATTAACAGCTATTGGGAAAATACAGGATATGTTATGCAGCGTACACAGTTCTTCAATGATACAGTAAGACGGAATATGGGATTACTACATATTGTTTCGGAGGAAGAAATGGATACAGTGGCAAAGTGCTTGGATTTGTATGATGAAATCCATACTTTAGAAATGGTATGGGATACCGAGATAAAGATAGATCCATGCAATTTCTCAGAGGGACAAATGCGGCGTTTGGATATTATGAGGAATATTTTGAAAAATTCACAAATTCTGATTTTTGATGAAGCGACAGCAAATATTGATGAAAAACGAAGAGGGCGTTTTTATCAATTATTGCATGCGTTATCAAGGGAGAAAATTATTATTTTTTCTACGCACAATCTGGAAGAATTGCGAGAAGCAGATATTATTGTGGATTTGGAGAAGCTACATATAAGGCAGGTGAGTGAAAAGTGAGGATAGGTGTGTTGGATTCCAATGGATCTTTTGATAATCCTTTTTTTCAAGATAAGAAAATTGTAAAAATAGACTGCAAGTGGAAAGGTCAGGAATACAGTAAAGATGCCTTTGGATTTACCCATGCGGAATATGTCTGTTCTTTTATTTTAAAGGAAAACCCAGAAGCTGAAATTGTTCTGGTACCTATTGTGAGGAAGAACAAAAAGAGTACGGTTCTGGATATGATAGAAGGTATTGAATTACTGATAGAGGAACAGGTAGATATAATTAATATGAGTATGGGAGATGAGTACAAATATCACAAAGAAATCGAGGAAGTGTGTAGGGCTGCTACAGAAAAGGGTATTCTGATTGTGGCTGCACATTCCAATCAGAAAGCAGAAGCAACCTATCCTGCTTCCTTCCCCTTTGTAATGGGGGTAAGATGCCTGGATATGGAGAACCCGATACAAGTGCTTCAATATGATGAAAAGGAAAATGATGTAATTTTTTCTTGTGGGCTTTTCTTTTTATATCACTTAGGAATACCGGTGCTACATCCAGGAAATAGCCTTGCCTGTGCTGTGGTAACAGGCTATTTGAGTAATTATAAGCAGTATCAACAGGCAATTTTACAGTTTACTCTTAACACTTTGAATAAGTATTATCCATATCAAACATTGAAGCAGAAACAGTGTTATTTTCTAACGAACCGTATAGAAGAACCTTTAGAGCAGCGTTTCATACGGGAAGTAACGAGAACAGAGAGATGTGATACTTTTGAAAGTGGAATGGAAAAATTGAGAAATATAAAAACAGCAGAACAGTATCCGGTGCTATTTATTGATCACAACAATTATCAGGAAATATGTGAGTATAAAGAGAGAATCAGGGGATATGCCATGGGACATCCGGAGACAGAAATTGTTTTGCGATATCCCTTATTTAATATGGTGGAAAGATTGGATTTCCAGAAGAAAACAAATAAAAATCTGAACCAATTTACAGTTTAGGAGGCAGGAAAATGTATACATTGTCATTAGAGATTATAAATAAGTGCAATTTGAATTGTACTTACTGCTATCTGGGCGAGAAGAAAAATACATACATGAGTTTAGAAACGGCTCAAAAGGCAATCGATATTGCTGTGCATGAAGCAAATAAACAGCATGATCGGACACTTATGGTTTACTTTATTGGAGGGGAACCCCTTATGGCATTTAATCTGATGAAAGATGTGGTAGATTATGCGAAGAAAAAAATGCCAGGAAACAAACTTAATATGCAAGTTCAGTACTACGATAAATGGAACGTTAGTTACAGATGAAGTAATTGATTTTTTGTGGAAAATACATTTGAGGTGAAGGTGAGTTTAGATGGTCCTGAGTATGTTCAGAATTTGAACAGGAGAGATTATGCAGGAACCGGAAGCTTTGAAAAAATTATGAAGAACCTTCCGTTATTGAGAAAATATGAGCAGGAAACAGGAAATCAGATTTCGGTAGCCAGTGTTGTGACAAGTAATAACTATCAATATTATGCAGAAAGTTTCCAGTTTTTGCTTGATTTAGGAATTAAAAAATTAGAGTCGGGAATTGATTATTATTGCTCCTGGAGTGATGAGCAGATACAGGGATTACGAGAGCAGATAGAGAAGGTATTTGGTTTATATAAAGCACATATACAAAAAAATCAAGAAGTAATCTTTTGGAATCTTTGGGAACAATATCTGAAATCTTTCCTGATTCCATGTCCATTTTACGCATGTAAGGCAGGTTTGACAACTTGCTATGTAACAACGGATGGTGGGATTTATACTTGTGCGGAACTTCCAGAATTTAAAATCGGTTCTGTAGAAGCCGGGTTGGATGTTCCGAGGATTCGAGAGATTATTTACCTAGAGGATCAAGAGGATACAATGTGTAAAGAATGTCAATACATTAGACATTGTAAAACAAGAGGCTGTCAGGTGGCAAATTATGAAATTCACCAAAATGTATATCAACCTATAAAAGTGAATTGTGAAGTGACGAAGTGGATGTATCATCTGATTCAAACAAACTTAACTGAAAAACAGCTTGAAAAGCTGAAACAAGAATATGAAAGGAGATATTTACGCCATGGAAAGTAAGATGAATGAGTTTATTAAGATAACTGAGGGAGAAAAAGTGGCTTTAATTGATCCGGTAGGAAAAGTCTGCCTGGGGGTAAGTAAAAGATTTGCAGACAATTTAGATAAACCAGAGTTTCAGGAAAAGTTATTCCCTGTATGGAAGCAGCAAACTGAATTTATAAAGGAAATAGAGAATAATCATGAGAAAATCAATACGGTATATTTGATGGTAACCAGGAAATGTAATATGAATTGTGATTTTTGTGCGATCAGTGCAAACGACAAGCTTCGTCCAGAAAAAGAATTTAAGCTGGAGGATATACAGAATAAGGTGATTCCGTTCTTTCAGAAAAATAAACCACATAAAATGATTCTTACAGGTGGAGAGCCACTGATTAAAGATCAAATTGTGGAAATTGCAAAAGCATTAAGAAATGGTTTGACTTGCCCAATTACTCTGCAGAGTAATGGTCTTGCTATTACCGGGGAATTAACAGAACAACTCAAAGGATATATAGATGAAATTGATTTCAGTACCATGCACATGTTTGGAACACCTGAAAAGGAGCAGCAGCTAATTAATCATATCGAGATGTGTCAGCAAGCTGGAATAAAGGTGGTCCTTAGTTTCATTTATGAGAAAACCAATGAAAGGGAGTTGTATCGATTGATTGATATAGCTGCGAAATATGACGTTGATGTTCTTTTTAATATTGTTTCATCTGTGGGTAGGGCGAAAGAAAACTCTGAAATTTTAACAGATATGGAACATCTTGATATGAACCTGAAGATAGCAAAATATATATTGAAACAGGGATACGAGAATAAAAAAATAGGGGGAGCCTTTTATCAGAGAATTCAGGTAAGAAATTCTTGTGGGGGTTATGGAAAAGTTATGGCAATTTTCCCGGAAGGCGATATTTACATGTGTCAGTGTATGGAGCAGAACCAGGTTCGAATGGGAAATATACTGTCCGATGAGCCACAGAAAATTTTACAGGAATTAGAAAATTTATTGGAAAAAGATGAAATTAAGAGATTGTTCTGTGCTGAATATAAAGAGATATGTAAAGAATGTGATTACCGCTATATATGCGGTGGACGTTGTATGGCATCAGAAGAACCTTATGATTACCGGTGCATTTTCTTAAAAGCAGTGTTAAATTATGTGTTATTTTATTACAATTCTAAAGAAAATAGGAGGAAAAATCTAGAAATCTATATTGAGTATATGGAGGAAGTAAAGAGAAAATGGGAGAAAGAATCCAACTAGGAAGAAAAAAGAGCAATTTAGACAAGAAATATAGATAAAAGGTATGGTAAAGCGTATAAATATAGACATAAGGAGGTGAGTTCTATGGAAGAATTCAATACAGAAAGAATAGCATTGGAACTTAACAATGAGGAAGTAAATGTATACACAAAAGATTGTGATACAACAAGATATAATTGTGTGACAGATTGCTTTGGAGTGTTGGCTTTGATTACACCTATGGAGTAGATGAGAAAAGCAGAGAGGAGTAGATTTTATGGACGAATTAAAAAAGAGAGAAAGTCAGGAATTATCTAAAGAAGAAATTAATGTTTATGCAACAGATTGTGGAGAAATCCAGAATCATTGTAAAAAGGACTGCTTCGGTGGCGGATCTTTTCTGAATCCGGATTATTAAAAAGGAGGATTATTGACATGGAAGAAAAGAGAATAGAAGTAACTGAAAACGAAGAACTCTTAAACGAAGAAGTTAATATTTACGACTTAACGGATTGTGATATAGTTCGTAAACAGTGTGAAAATGATTGTATTGGTGGCGGAGCATTTTTAAACACAACTAAGTAATACATATAAATATTTGAAAGGCTATTCGAGGAAAATTGAGTAGCCTTTCGTTGATATATCTTGATGTGAATTGAGAAAAAGTATAAAAGGAGATGTAAAATATGATAGTTTTAGAAACAGTAAATTTGAAAAAATATTACGGAGTAGAACCCAACATTACGAAAGCACTGGACGGAATAAATTTTACCGTTGAGAAAGGAGAATTTGTGGCTATCGTTGGTACATCAGGAAGTGGTAAATCAACTTTGCTAAATATGATTGGTGGATTGGATAGACCTACATTCAGGGATAGTAAAATTCAAGGGAAAAATTTGCTAGAATTAAATGATGAGCAACTCACAATATTTCGAAGAAGAAATATTGGCTTTATTTTTCAAAATTATAATTTATTGCCGATGTTGAATGTTTATGAGAATATTGTTTTACCAATAGAACTAGATGGAAAAAGTGTTGATCAGGAATTTTTGAAGGAGATTATCAGTATCCTTGGTCTGGAAGAAAGAATTAATAGCATGCCGAATATGTTATCTGGCGGACAGCAGCAGCGTGTTGCGATTGCAAGAGCCTTGATTACGAAACCAGCAATTATACTTGCAGATGAACCGACAGGAAATCTTGATAGTAGAACTAGTCAGGATGTATTAGAATTAATTCAAAACACGAGTAGAAGATTTGAACAAACTGTGGTAATGATTACACATAATGAACATATTGCAGGTCTGACTGAAAGAATAGTGCAGATAGAAGACGGAAAATTTCTTAGAAACTTGGGGCTGATAGGAATGAAAAGTACAGCAA
>ENA-OQCN01000297-OQCN01000297.1-human-gut-metagenome-genome-assembly--contig:-NODE-297-length-26607-cov-2.924547_pt1 | contig 26607 bp, 25 predicted proteins | sample MGYA00242497_ERZ504576 | MGnify/ENA primary metagenome ERZ504576 (study PRJEB26092, sample SAMD00036296) | human gut metagenome | host: Homo sapiens | study: EMG produced TPA metagenomics assembly of... | reverse complement strand
CTGACGGCTAAAGTAGGAGGTAAAACTTATTCCCACCATATCAAAGTCGGTTTCTCTCCTGAGAAGCTTCAACCCTATACCCAGTTGCCTTCTGATTTTAATGAATTCTGGAATAAGACTAAGGCGGAAGCGGCTCAGTTCCCTCTGACTTATACCAAAGAGTATGTAAAGAAATATTCTACGGACAAAATGGACTGTTACTTGATCAGGCTTCAGCTGAATAAGCAGAACCAGTGTATTTATGGTTATCTGTTCTATCCTAAGGCGGAAGGAAAGTATCCGGTAGTGCTTTGTCCTCCGGGGGCCGGTATCAAGACGATCAAAGGGCCTATGAGGCATAAATATTATGCGGAAGAAGGTGTATCCGCTTTGAGATAGAAATCCACGGCTTGAATCCGGAGCTGGATGAGGACACTTTCGGCGAAATAAGCCGCGCTTTCAGTAGTCGGGAAAACGGTTATTTGGTAAACGGCTTGGATAGCCGTGAAAATTATTATATGAAACGGGTTTATCTGGCTTGCGTCCGCAGCATTGATTTGCTGACTTCATTACCTGAATGGGATGGTAAAAATGTTATTGTGCAAGGGGGGAGCCAAGGGGGAGCTTTGGCTTTGATTACGGCAGGACTTGACAAGCGTGTTACGGCATGTGTGGCAAACCATCCCGCTTTAAGTGATATGGCAGGTTACAAAGCCGGCCGTGCCGGGGGATATCCTCATCTTTTTAAGAATACGGTAGATATGGATACACCTGCAAGATGAAGACCCTTGCATATTATGATGTGGTGAATTTTGCCAAACAGATTACTGTTCCTGTTTATATGACATGGGGATTTAATGACAATACTTGTCCTCCTACTACCAGTTACATTGTCTATAATGTACTGAACTGTCCGAAAGAGGCGTTGATTACTCCAGTCAACGAGCACTGGACTTCTGAAGACACAGAATACGGGCATTTGCTTTGGATAAAGAAACACTTGAAATAAATCGATGGAAATAGATGTTTTTAAGATTATAATTGCTATATTTGTTTAGCATAGTGTAGCAACTATCTGTATTTTGATGTTGAACCCTTAAATCGCAAACAGATATGACTGACCTCACCATTCTAATCGCTGTTATTGCATTGGCATTGTGGCCGCTTGCATTTTTAGTTCTTCGCATCCGTCATGAGCGTAAAAAACGTAGAGACCGTTTGGACCGTATGACAAAGGAAGACTTGGAGGATATCGGTACGGAAGAGCTGGTTATAGCTGTGCTCAAAAAGATAGGCTGTCAGCCGGAAACCAATGAGGAAGGACATATTGTCTTTAAATATCAAGGTGATGATTTTTATATTGCGGTGGAGGATGAGGCCCGGTTCATCATGATATGGAATCCGTGGTGGGCGTCTATCAGTATGGATAATCCGGCTTTACCTTACTTAAAAGAGATTGTCAATCTGGTCAATGTGGATTCGTTGGTGACCACTGTCTTTACGGCGGATGAGGATGAGAAAAACGTGGGGCTTCATTCCAAATGTCATACGGTCTTTACTCCCAAAGAAGGCCAATTGGACGAATATCTGAAAGCTATGCTCGATCATTCTTTGTTACTCACGATGCTATCAAGCAAAATTTGCAGCAACTGGGTAGTGCCGCTTCGGAAAGTGTTAATAAGGAACGGACAAAGGTGAAAGGATTTGCTGCTTATAAAGAGAACAGTACGCCACTGTCTTCTGTCGAAGAAGAGAAAAAATAAGGAATGTTTTCATTCGTTCCGGCTTTTATGAAAGTTGCTTTGATGTATGGTTCAAAGCAACTTTATTTGTGTTTATACTTATGCTAAATCCTTTTTCTCTTAGGTATTTTTTTTCTTATCTTTAACGTGAGTTCGAAATAAAATCAAAAAATAGCAAGTTGTCCGTCATTGACAAACTTTACGTCAATGGCGGGCTTCTTTTCAAAAAAGCAGTATGCCGCGATAGCCGACAAGGAGTTGGCTATAAAGTTACTGAATGAACGATGTCTTGAGTGTTCAATCTGTGCGATGTTCTTCAGTTCGTCATTGACCGTTTCAATCAAGGCTCTTTTTCTTAGCAAAATCTTGTCGGCAATACTCATCAGTGAGTTCCTCATATTATTTTTAACTTTAGTAACAAGTTGTATGCCATTAAGGAAAAGGTTTTCAAACAGAGCCTGACCTATATATCCCTTGTCTGCACATAGTTTTCCTTTGATGTTTTCCAGAAACCTACCCTGTTTCAACGGTTCCCGGTCATCCACGTTTCCAGGCGTGAACATGAAATTGAGGATTTCACCCTTGTCATTGATTATCAGATGCAGCTTGAATCCGAAGAACCATCCCATAGAACATCTTCCACGCTCGGCAAGCCCTTCAAATGTCTTATGAATCAAGATTCTTTGGTTACGACATACACATAAGGGAGTGGAATCAACGAAACTGATGCCGGTACAAGTTCCCAGCAGTACTCTTTTGATGAATATGGTCATGGGAAGCAATACTTCCTTCTCCAGTTCCACAAAACGGTTATAAGAAACCTGACGAGGAAAAAGGTGTTTCAGATGTTTACAGACATACTCCTTGTAGTAATGCTTGAAACAACGGAAACCACCGGAGTGAAACAGGATTAGAATAACCATAATCTCTGCATCACTCATACGGTTGGGTTTGTTACGATGCATGGTCTTCATATCCTTAATCATATATTTTTCCTGTTGCAATGTAAATTCCTTGCAAAAATCATCGGCCATACAATAAATCTCTGTAACTTTAGACTCTGGAAACATAGTGGTAATCGTTTAAATGTTATAATTCAGCACTATAAATTTAATACTTTTATCGCTATGTTTCTAATTATAAGTGAAATATATTTATTCTTATTTCGAACTCACGTTAAATACAAAGATGAAGATAAGTTCAAGCAAACTCACAATTGGGGAAACATATTACTGAACACACGCTGGAATCATGTTTTCACCCCCCAACTATTCAGTAATACTACGCTGGCATACAATCGTTATGTTTTTGATATCAGACAAGAGGAAACTTCCAGCATACAACAACCTGATGGTTCCACAATCATCAATGGTTCCAACAATCTGTTTCACTCCGGCATCAGTGATCTTAGCATTAGTACGGATTTTGATTATCATCCGTTACCGGCACACAACATCAAATTTGGAGCGAAATACATATATCATCAGTTCGCTCCGGAAGTGCAGACCGTAAATCAACACAATTCCGACAATGGATATCCACAAACTAACGACAATTATAGTTTGAACAATTCTCATATCCATGCTCATGACTTTTCCTTGTATGCCGAAGATGATCTTATTCTGAACGAACATTGGAAAATAAATGCCGGATTGCACTTTTCATTTTTTAATGTACAAAAACAGACTTATCTTTCTTTGCAATCCCGTCTTTCCATAAGTTCCAAGCGACCTCAAATATCATCTTAAAAAGTTCTTTTTCACAGATGAGCCAGTGTACCCAATTATTATCTACTGCATCACTGGCCATGCCTTCCGACCTTTGGGTGCCCGTCACACGCCACATCCGCCCCATGAAATCTTTTCAATATGCTGTAGGAGTATACTATACCGGTATCAAGAATTGGGAATTTTCCATAGAAGGATACTATAAAGATATGTATAATGTATTAGAATATAAAGACGGAGAAAGTTTTCTAGGTTCTTCCCATAACTGGGAAGACAAAGTAGAAATGGGCAAAGGACGTTCATTCGGAGTGGAGTTTATGACACAAAAAACTGCAGGGTTCCTTACTGGATGGATTAATTACACCCTATCCAAATCCGACCGGCAATTCAGTACGGACGGGATCAATAATGGTAAACATTTCCCTTACCAATATGACCGCCGACATACCTTGAATCTCACTCTAAATTATCAATTGACACGACGGATCGACTTCAATATGTCATGGACTTATGCATCAGGTTGCATGGCAACACTTCCTACAGAGAAGACACATACAGAACTACCACCTACCAATGTACCACCTTCCTGGATTATGGATAATTTGAACAAAGGAGATATGGATCATTATAGTTCACGAAATAACTACAGATTGCCTGCAAGCCACCAATTGAATATAGGATTCAACTTCCATAAACAGACCCGGCACGGAGAACGGATATGGAATATCAGTATCCTAAATGCCTACAATGCCATGAACCCCAACTTTGTCTATATCAGCAGGGAAGCACAAACAGGAAAGCCTATATTGAAAAAAATGACAATCTTGCCATGTATTCCTTCATTTTCATACACTTATAAATTTTAAAATCCAATGAAAAAATACTTTTTATTTTCTTTGTGTATTTGTTATTTTAGGCGCATGTACCAATACCATTGGCTATTTACCCGATGATGAACCTAAAAAACTGATCGTAAATGCCATGATGCAAACTGAAAATAACGATAACCGGATTTATCTGCATTACACAGGATGGACAGCTACCACTCCTGTCACCGATGGTATCATACACCTGTATATCAATGGAAAACTGTCAGAAACAATCACTGCGAAGATGATTACTACCCAGTAAAAAGCATATTCCGAACAGGAGATAAAGTGAAAATAGAGGCTTCTTCAGAAAATGGTAAATATAAAGCAAAAGCGGAAACACGCATCAGTGCACCCTTACAGATTATAAATGTAGATACAACCTATATAAGTTTAAGAGATTATAACAGCTGGGTAGGAGGCAAGCCTGTATATGACAATTATCTTCGGCTTAACATTCAATTAAAACAACCCGATATAGAGGCAGAGAATACATACTATCGTCTTGAAATAAAACAGATTTTTTATTCTCATAAATGGCATGACGGCAGGGACACTCTCAGTATTGACACGACTTATAACTATAATTATATTTATGACACCGCCTTGACAGACGGCAAACCCGGACATGCTATAGATGAAGGATTCGAGCTTATTCAGAAATGGAACAATTATTTTGGCCTTTTTAAAAGCTGTTATTTTAAAAACAGGGAATATAACATGACGATAGATTTAAAAGAAGACATCAACTATATACATATAGATTCTCAGAAAGCAGAGCGATATATCAGTATCCGGTTTTACAGTATTTCAGAAAGCGAACATAGATATTTGTATGCCATGTCCTCTGCATTAGATTTTGATGCCGAAAATTTTATTTATGCAGTTCCCCTTATTCCCAATAATATAAAAGGAGGAATAGGTATATTCAGTATTGCCAACCAAGTAAAATACAAATTGAAAGAAGAAAATTGCCAAGACAGATACTAAGAAGAAGGCTTCAGTTCCTCTCATACAATAAATCAAAACTAAAAGTTCTAAAATGAATAGCACATCTATTTACATTTTAGTAGCTTTGCATCCGATTATAACATTAACAAACATGCCCAACACGGCAATGGAGGCAACTGAACTACTCAAAGAAATACAGAAGCATGATTCCCAACAGGCTTTCCGGTCTTTATACGATATGTATTATGACCGTTTCTTTCGTATCGCCTTTTATTACCTTCAACGGGATGAATGGGCTCAAGAAGTAATTTTAGATGTTTTTACCACGCTTTGGAATCATCGAAAAAGTCAGCTTATTCCCGATGATTTTAATAAGTACAGCTATATATTAATAAGAAATGCCGCTCTGAACTATTTGGAAAAAGAACAAAGGAGGGAAGCCTCGCCTCTGGAAAATATGCCGGAAATATCTTCTTCCAACCTTTCTCCTGAAGAACAAATGATGAATGAAGAGTTATTTAACATTTATGAGAACTCACTGAATGAATTACCTGAACGTTGCCGAACAATCTTTATTAAAGTCCGCGAAGAAAACAAAGTTATGCTTCCGTTGCCGAAGAACTTAATATAAGCCCTAAAACAGTAGATGCCCAGTTACAAAAAGCTGTAACCCGACTCAAAGAAAAAATTAACAATTATTTTAGAAATAGACGATAGGGAGTTTTCCAGATTCTCCTGTCTTTATCAATAGAAACTAATAAACTAAAAAGACATGAGAACAAATACACGTTTAGTATTACCATTTTTTTATGCCCTGCTTATAAGTGCATGTAGTAACAACGACAACTATCCCAAAGAGTATATAGGCTTTGAAAAACAATTCATATCACACACCTATGATACAAAGAACGAGGAAGAAACCCTTACTTTAAAAATAATAGCTGCCGAAAAACAAGACACAGACCGTAAACTGACCATTAGCAGTTCTACAAGTAACAATAGCTTCCACATTCAAAATGCCCATCCGGTCATCTTGAAAGGAAAGAAATCAGTAAAAATAGATATCATTCTTTATCCTAAACAAATAAAAAGCGTACAACGTATCATACGGTTGATCTGTACTCCTGACGGAAAAGACGCAAAAATTTCTGAAATTTCTATCCGTCTGCAAAAGAAGTAGTATCTTTGTCCTGCAAATAAAATAACATGAATTCACCGAAATCAGACAAAGAACTGGACGAATGGTTGGAATTATTATCTTCTTCCACTCATTCACCGCAGGGAAAATTCTCGGCGGAGAAAAGTTATAATATATTGCAACAACGTCTTCAACCGGCATACCGCAAGCACAAAATACTTTCCATTCGGTATACAGTTGCTGTGGCTGCCGGTTTCGTCCTGCTTATAGGTTTCGGTTGGATGTTTTATTTTTACCAACGTCCGGTACGTACACTGATTGTTTCCACCAATATACAAACTCAATGCATCCAATTACCGGATGGCTCTAAAGTAACCCTAAACCGACATTCCCAATTGAGCTATCCGGAAACTTTCAACAAGGAACGAATCGTAAAGCTGAATGGAGAAGCTTATTTTGAAGTCAGTAAAAATCCTAAAAAACCATTTCGTGTCAAAGCAAATGGAGTTACCATCAGGGTATTAGGCACGCATTTTAATGTCAATGCCTATGCCGCCGATTCTTTAGTAGAAACAACCCTGCTGGAAGGTAGTGTATCCGTCAGTAACAATGCCAACGGTAAACAAATGATATTAAAGCCCAATGAAACAGCCATTTATCGTAAATCGACTGGAATATTGTCTATGCACATTAATGCAAATGCACAGAACGAAATAAGTTGGCGTGAAGGTATTCTTTCTTTTAATGACATATCTATGGGAGAAATCGCTCGTCAACTATCCCATCATTTTAATGTCACCATACAGATAAAAAGCGAACAGTTACGTAATTATAAATTAAATGCACGTTTCAAGCAAAACGAAACGTTGGAAGAAATTCTAGAAATGTTGGCTCCCATCGTAGGTTTTACTTATCACATGCCCCAATCCAATCTTATTGAACTAAAGCAAGAAAACTAAAAAACAAATGATTTCTTCACTTTATAAGAAACACAGTATCACTTTTTTTTACTTAATGCTGTTACTAGTCTTTTCCCATTCATTCATATCAGCACAAACTCCGGATATGCCTTTTAATATTTATCTGAAACAGGCTAGTTTAAAGGAGTTTACAGCTAAAATAGAACAACTGTCAGAGTATTCTTTTATTTATGGCGAAGAAGTTGTACTCAAACATCCCATAACTCTCGATCTGAAAGAAACCCCATTAACAACTATTCTACAAACAGCTTTCATTAAACAAGACATCAGTTTCGAGATTACCAAACACCATATCATATTGAAAAAAACAACGTCACTTCCTATAAAACAACATTTTACACTAAACGGTTATGTATTGGACGAAATATCGAAAGAAACACTGATAGGTGCCAATATCTATGACCAGCAAAATAAACAAGGAACAATCACAAATCCATTCGGATTCTTCAGTATCACACTGCCCGAAGGAAACACTGAACTGAATTTTTCCTATATAGGTTACGGTTCAAAACAAATAGCATTGTATTTATGTAAAGATACGCTGCTGACTGTCCAACTTAAAAACGATAATACATTGGAAGAAATCGTTGTCCTTTCTGATAAAATGGAAACAGGCTTTCAAAGTAGCCGTATGGGAGCAAACAATATACCTTTGACACATAATTAAAAATACCCCTGCTTTACTGAGTGAGGCAGATGTATTAAAATCAATCCAGCTTCTGCCCGGTATACAAGGAGGTATAACCGGTACCAGTGGCCTGTATGTACGTGGAGGAAGTCCCGATCAGAATCTTTATCTGCTAGACGGTGTACCCTTATATAATGTGGACCATACACTAGGTATTCTCTCCATCTTTACCCCAGAATCGGTCAAGAAAGTCGATTTGTATAAAAGCAGTTTTCCTGCCCGTTACGGAGGAAGACTGTCCTCCGTCATTGATGTACGCACTAACGATGGAGATATGAGGAATTATCACGGCAGTCTGACCATCGGGCTGCTGACTTCTCGAATGCACTTTGAGGGTCCTCTATGGAAAGACCGGACATCATTTATTATTTCTGCCAGACGCAGTTATGCCGATTTAATTATCAAGCCTTTCATGGATAAAGATACGAAAGGAGGTTACTACTTATATGATATCAACACAAAACTAAATCATCGATTCAGTGACCGTGACCGCCTGTTTTTCTCCTTTTATCATGCAAAGATCATGCCAGTTTACAAATACTTTCTTCTTATTACTTTGAAGAAGAAAAGGAGACAGACACAAGAGAGAGACAAGTCATGGCTTGGGGAAGTACATTAGGGGCATTACGTTGGAACCACATAGTCAGTAATCGTCTGTTCCATAACATCACCCTATCCTATAACCGTTTCCGATTCAATATAAAAAACAATTTCACGTCCGCCAACAAACACCTTGACAGCCAATATTATTCCGGTATAGAAGATTGGGGATTAACATCTGACTTCGACTTTCATCCATCCCCCTCCCATTTCATCAAATTCGGAGGAAACTATCTCTACCATACGTTCCGCCCCGAAACCCAACATACATTTGTGCACTCTCCGAATGAACAAGAACAACCTGATAAAACATACACCATCGGAGGAAATGAAGCGACACACTCACACGAAATTTCCCTTTATGTAGAAGATGATTCAGATGGAACGAACAATGGAAAACAAATATAGGCGCACATTTCTCACTCTTCCAAGTACAAAAGCACACTTATGCCTCCTTGGAACCTCGCATTACCGTTAGTTTCAAAACCAGTCCCAACCTTACTTTCAAGGCGGCCTATACCCACATGACACAATATGTACATTTACTTTCTTCATCCAATCTCTCTCTCCCCACTGATCTATGGGTACCGGTCACACAGAAGATCCGCCCGATGCAAGCATGCCAATTTTCTATCGGGGGTTACTATACAGGTATTCAAGGATGGGAGTTTTCTGTAGAAGGCTATAGCAAAATGACGAAAAACGTATTGGAATACAAAGATGGTAATACTCTAGTCGGTAATTCCATTCATTGGGAAGAGAAGTAGAAATGGGCAAAGGACGCAATTTCGGCATAGAATTCATGCTGGAAAAGAAAACCGGACGTACTACCGGATGGATAAATTATACTTTGGCTAAAGCGACCGTATATTCAGTAAAGGAAATGTAAATGGAGGGAAACGTTTTCCCTATAAATACGACAGACGCCACTCCGTGAACATCACGATAAACAGGCGCCTCAACAAAAAAGTATACATGAGCGCTTCTTGGATTTACGCTTCAGGAAATACTGCCACCCTGCCCAAAGAGAAAGCAACCATCATTCTCCCCGAAGGAAGCTATGGATGGGGACATATGGGAAATACAGGCAACGGGGTTGTTTTTCCCTTTGAATATAGCTCTTCTCGAAATAACTACCGTCTGCCCGCCAGTCATCAGTTGAATCTAGGATTCAACTTTCACAAAAAGACAAAACATGGAGAACGGATTTGGAACGTCAGTATTATGAATGCCTATAACTCTTTGAATCCCAATCATGTATTTATAGATTATTACACGGATGAGCAATCGGAAGGAAAAAAGATTCCTGTGATACAAAAAGTCACTCTCCTTCCTTCTTACCTTCATTCTCATATACTTATAAATTTTAAGCAATAATGAAAAAAGCACTTTTACTCCTTTCATTTGTTCATTTATTGGCCGCCTGTACCAATGATATAGAAATATTGCCTAATGATGAATCTCAAAAGCTCATCGTCAACGCTCTGATAAACGCAAACAAAACGAACAATGCTATCTTTTTAGCTTTATCCGGCTATCACGAACCCCAAGTAGTAAAAAATGGAATTATTCACCTTTATATTAATAATGTATTATCGGAAACAATTTCGGAATGTACCTATCGTCCTAACAATGATTCACCGTTAGACTATCAAAATTATTTTACCAGATAAGCAGCCGTTTTAAAACCGGTGATCAAGTACGTATCGAAGTAGAAACCAAAGACGGAAAATATAAAGCGAATGCAGAAGCAACAGTATATGAGCCATTGAAATTATCAAAGCGGACACCATTGAATCTAATCATTCTCTATCAGAGACTTCGGAAAGCCTTTGGATATATCAAGCAACAAAGTGGAAAATAAAATTACAAACTCCCACCACAAACCATTCCCAATATTACCGGGTCAACATAAAACAAACATATACTTACCGCCTTACTAACCGCAAAACTTTACAAGACTCCACTGCTATCTCCACCCAATGGGAATGTAGCGGATATTATGACACTGCATTAATGGACGGAAAACCTGGCACTCCCAACAACTCTGATCCTATCATTAATTTCATCCCCACTATAAACAACTATTATAATGTATTCAATGATGCTTACTTTACCAACAACCAATATACCATGACTTTAGACAGTTGGTATAGTTTCCTATTAGACAATAAACTATATAAAATTAAAAAGATAACAGGAAAAGCTATCATACAATATTATGCCATATCCCCGGCTGAATATCAATATTTACGAGCCGCCAATGCATATGCCGACCATGACAGTAGCAACCTGTTGGAAACACCTGTCATCTTTCCCAATAACATCAAAGGAGGAATAGGTATTTTTGCCATAGAAAATCCGACAGAAACAAGCATTCCTTTAAAATCCATCGAAGATTATTAGAAAGCTTTGCCACTTTCGGATCTCTGTTAAATTATTTATCTTCCAATGAAATCTGAAAAGGAGAAGCCGGTAGTCCGGTTCTATTTTTCAAATTCGCATGAACCGGATTATCATCAACCATAACGTACCGTTACAGGATGAGGGATATCTTTATGCCATACCGCCACCTGATTCCCATTAACAACAACTGCTTCCGCCCACTGAAAATGCCCATCGGCACCGGCTATCGCAAATCCCTTCAATTCATCTACCGCCCATAATTTATCAGTCCCGGCTTCGAAAGAAAGAACAGCCTTTCCTTCATGATTGACAGTCATACCCGTACACATAGGCCACTGTGCACACTCTTTTTATCACCATACACCTTCTTTTCACCAACAGGGAGATACGTCTTGCCAGTTCTTTTTTATTCAATGGATGAATATCGTTCCACTCGCCTAAATCAATCGCTACCGCCAAAGCTGCATTCGGGACTTTCAACGCTACTTGCCGTTGCGCTTCACGCAAAGCCGCCCAATTACTTTCTACCGGCTCCGAATGTGTCTTCATGAAATTGGCCAGCTGTACAATAAAGAAAGGCAATTCTTTATCAGCCAGTTTCTCACGCCAGTCAATAATCATGCAGCCAGCAATTCCTCATATTCATTAGGACGGCCCGTATTCGTTTCTCCCTGATACCACAACGCACCGGTAAAGGCCAGATTACGCAGAGGAGAAATCATGGAATTATACATGCCGGTAGGAACATTCTGAAAAGAGACACTGTTGGTGCGTGCAGGCATCTCACAGCCTAATTGATATTTCCAGCGGCTGGACAAACGGACTGTATCTGTCCCCCATGCTAGACAATAAGGTTTATCGGGCACAAAACTGGCGGCCCCTCCGTAATTAATCAGCCGGACAGTCACCAGATTCTCACCGGGTTTCAATATAGAAGCCGGCACCCGATAAATACGCGGCGGATACTGATAGAAAGTGTTACCTACAGAAATCCCGTTCACAAACACCGAATCGGCATCCACCATGCACCCCAAACGAAGAACAGCCTCTTTTCCGGCTTGTTCCGCTGATACATTCACTTTCTGACGGAACCAATGAGAGCCACTCACCGGATATCCATTCTTTCTTCCCCATTCCTTGGAAAACATATCTACTGTCTGCCAGTCCGTATCATCCAGTTCCGGACGATTCCAGCATATCCCGTCATGAAGTCCCCGGTCTCCTTTGTACAAAGCGGTATCCCAAAAACGGTTCATCATCTGTCCCGAACGGTTGCACAACTCACGATACTCATCCGAATTAAACAAATCACGCTCGTGCAACTGACGCGGAAACTTCTGCAAGGCCTCCTCACTCATCCAAGCCTCGACGGAACTTCCCCCCCAACTGGAGTTAACAATGCCCACAGGTACTTGCGTCTCCCTATACATCTCCTTGGCAAAGAAATAAGCCAAAGCAGAGAAGGAAGGAGCAGTTTCTTTAGTCAGCGACATCCAGTCTGCCCCCGGCAGATCGTCTTTAGGTCCATGCAAATCATTGCCTAAAGGAATCTTCACATACCGTATCATCGGATTCTCATCCCTTGCTATTTCCTCGGCAAATTTATCAGTCACCCGTCCGGCGGTCAATTCCATGTTGGACTGTCCGGAGCAAAGCCAGACATCACCCACTAGAATATCTTTCAACCGGATATCATTCACGGTCATTTCAAAAGGGCCGCCTGCTTCATGGGAGGCAGCTCCACCAGCCACTTACCATCTTCCCCGGCTACCGTACTGAATTTCTTCTTTTTAAAAACAACGGTCACATTCTCTCCTTTATCGGCATTTCCCCATATTTTAACGGGCCGCTCACGTTGCAATACCATACCGTCCGATAGGATGGCAGGCAATTTCACCTTTGCTTCGGTCCATGCGGAAAATGCACAAAGAACCGACATTACTAAAGCCAACTTATATTTCATTTTTCTTATAAAGTTAAAAACCGTAATTTATTTATTGAACCCACTCTCAGGACATTCATAGTTCGAGATTTCCAACCGGAAGCGTTTCATATCCTCCAACTCGTGTACCGGACGTTCTATGCCGGCCGGAACAGGCATCCCTGAGAAAGTCTGGAAATAAAGCAGACAAGCATCTTTCCACCACACGGCGTCACGCATCTGGATTTTCAATTTCGACTGCACTTCCCCGAACCGGCGTGCATCTACAAAAGGTTCCACACTGTCCCATACTTCCTGAAAACCACGTACCTGCCGCACACCTCTATCGTATGCATGGCACAACTCCCCCCAAAGCGTACGTCCGCTTTTCATCTGATGATGCCAAGCACATGATGGAACCAAAGCAAATAAATCTCGGGACAAGTTGCCTTGTATTGTAAATCTGACGAAGTGAATCGGGATACTGAGAAACGGCATCACTCCCTTTGCTGCTACGGTCGAAACCGATTCCCTCCTTATCTGCCTTATGATAATAAGAAGGTAACCAGTCCGGACGAGCACCGGGCACACTACACCACGGTTCAGGCCCATAATGGTGCCCCCATGCAAACTGATGATGCAGCCCCAACGGCATCATATAATTCACCACCGCCTCCCGGCTCTGCAACATCATCTCTTTGACCGGACGGACAAATGCCGGCTGGGAAGTAAACGTCTGCCGCAACCACTCATCCGCAATCCGGTCTGAAGTCAGCGACGGATTCCATGCCAACCGCCCGAAAGCATACCAGTTGGCCTGCGCAAAATGGTGTCCGCACCAATTCACATCCGTACCGATGTTTGCCACACCCGCAGCAGCTTTTAACCTATCCGGACGCACCTCGCCAAAAAACTCCTCCCATAAAGGAGCCAAATAAGCCAGATGATTGGAAAAGCCTAAATACTCCTGAGTAATTTGAAACTCCACCATCATGGGAGTCCGCTTCATGGCTGTGAACAAAGGGCTGTAAGGTTCGCGAGGCTGGAAATCTATCGGTCCGTTCTTTATCTGTACTATTACATTGTCATGAAACTGCCCGTCCAAAGGCATAAACTCCAAATAGGCCTGCTTGGCACGGTCACTGTCGGTAGGACTATAGACAAACGCCCTCCACATCACGATTCCTCCGTAGGGTTTCAACGCATCCGCCAGCATATTCGCTCCCTCGGCATGAGTACGCCCGAAATCACATGGTCCCGGCTGCCCCTCCGAATTGGCCTTTACCAAAAAGCCGCCAAAATCAGGTATCAACGTATAAATTTCTTTCACTTTCCGCCTCCACCACCGGATGACCTCCTTGTCCAACGGATCTGCCGTATCCAACTTGCCCAACTGGATAGGAGATGCAAAATTAACCGATAAATAGACCTTTATACCATAAGGCCGGAAGACATCAGCCAATGCCTTGACTTTCTCCAGACTGGAGGTTGCCAGCACTTGGGGCGAGGCATTGACATTATTCAGCACCGTTCCATTAATACCCACAGAAGCATTGGCACGGGCGTATGCCTCGTAACGTGGTGACAAAGTTCCGGGAAGTTCTTCCCAATTCCACAAAGAACGACCGGCATAACCACGCTCCACCGTACCATCCGGATTATCCCAATGGTTCAAGATGCGAAGATCATACACAGGTTGTTCAGTAACCGACAGAGGTACTGTGACCTGCCCCGCCGCCTGCATACGCAACAGACAATAAACACCATAAAGTAATCCTGCCTCGGTGGATGAAAGAATACGGACCTGATGTTCCGAAGAAGTGATGGCAAACCCATCCCCCTGCCCTGTCCTCTTTTTCTCCAAAAGTACAGGCTCTCCCTTCCAGGCGTTTTTCAACTCAGCAATGGCAATGGCTATGGTGGGTGACACTTTTCCTTTATATATAACTTCCACTTCCGCACCTTCCGCCGGGCGCATCACCGGCAACCACAAGCGGCTGCCGTCTTCTTCTGCCGGACAGGCATTGTCCGGTCGTGTACCGGCTTGCAACATTCCTGCCGCCAAGCACCCGCACATCATTCCTATCCAAACTGTCAATCTGATGTTTTTCATTGTCCATTCAGTTTATTTCTCCGGCAAGGAGATTCGTCCATAAACAAATAACTATCCTCATAACCGCCATAATCCACCACAATCTTTTCAAATACGATGGCAGGCTCCACCGGTTTCAGAACCAATGTATAGGTTCCGTCCGCACGGTCGGGCAGGCTCAACTTCACCCGGGTCTTCACCACCCGACGGGCCACTGTGGGATACAGTACGCGATATACATTATCCGGATGCTCGTTCAACTCCGCATTGAAACAGACAGTCTGCTCCTCCCCTCCTTCAAAACCTACTGTGTAGCGATGACCTTCCCGTCTGAGGAAGGGCAGGGTGGATTTCACAATGACATACACATTTACCGTATCTACTTTTTGCGGTATTTTCATTTTATAAGAGAGCGAAGCTCCCTCAGCAGACTGTGTATAAGGCATCAAAGCCACTCCGCTCAGCGTACGTCCCATGTGCGGTATGACTGTCCAGGCAGTTTCCGGTGCCGCGATGATGCAAAATAATGCTCCGCCTCCATGGAAACCACCCCTTTGTCACCGGCAAACAAATACCCTCCTACAGCCTGTTCCGGTTGCTCTATCCGGTAACTTCCGGCAAACGGTCGGCAGGGAAATCATCGTTCCACGAAGTATAGCCTATATGTTTCTGCGTCATCATTCCGTTCCACTTGCCTCCCGACATTTCTTCGTTGTATTCCCTGCACAATTCCGCATCGCGCCTAAACGCCTTCTCCACCTTGTCGGCCCACTCATTCGCCTGCGGATTGTTCTCCTGGTACAATTTGTGATTCATGGCTTGTGCATAGTACATTTCATACAGATTGGCCATCGCCTGCACAGGAAAAAGAATCAGTTGGCGATAAGCATCCCTGTAAGCGGCCTCCAGTTTCAAATACTGCCGCAAGGCTTCCGCCTCCAGCTTCACATATTCATCGGCCACCTGCCTCCATTCCCCCGAAGCCAAGTGATAAGTATCCTTATCCAGCATCTCGGGAGTCACGCGTCCATTGTACTTGCAATACAGGTTCAGGATACGCATGGCCTCATCCGCCTGTTCCTCACCGAACTGCTGCGCACAGAACGCTCGTGTATGCTCCAACAGATTCCCTGCCGCATAGCGTTCCGGATTCCAAGCCATATTCATAAAAAGAGTGATAGGATACTCCATCGGCTTCAAATCACCCACATTCAATATCCAAAGCTTATCCACCCCATAGCTGTAAGTCAACTGAAGCTGTTCCCACATATTTTGTATAGGAGTTACATTCAACCATTTGGAATTACGGGGAGCCCCCACATAATCTACATGATAATACATCCCCCATCCGCCGGAATGCTTCCGCTCCTTTGCATCCGGCAACCGGCGCACATCCCCCAGTTGTCATCACTCAGCAACATAATCACATCATCGGGCACACGGAGTCCCATGTCATAATAGCGTTGCACTTCTTTATAAATAGCCCATACCTGCGGACGTTTCTCCGGCGCTTTTCCCGTCACTTCCTTGATAATGCGACGCTGATTCCGGAATATCTTCTCCATCAGGCGCATGTTTTCCTCATCACGCGGCACATATTTGTCATCTTCTCCTTCCTTTCCACCCATCGGAGTATCACCGTCACCTCTCATACCAATGGTAATCAAATCTTCCGTATCGGCCGCACGCTCCATACCTTCACGGAAAAAACGGTCAATCACTTGCTGGTTGGAAGCATAGTCCCATGCCCCATATTCGCTGCGCTTCCTCACCCATTCCTGATGATTGCGTGCCATAGGCTCATGGTGTGAGGTTCCCATTATAATCCCCATCTCATGGGCGGTCTTGCTGTTCTCCGGATCATCCGCATAAAAACTCCAACCCCACATGGCAGGCCACATAAAGTTACCACGCAGACGCAAAATCAGTTCGAACACACGAGCATAAAAACGATGATCACCATAATTCGTGCCATAAGTGTGTTTCACCCACCCGGTCAGGCAAGGAGCCTCGTCATTCAAAAAGATACCCCGATACTTTACCGCCGGTTCTCCCGCCGTATAACTTCCACGCATCATCGAAAGATTCTGCCGGGGCATCACCGGCACATCCACCCAGTCGTACCACGGCGAAACACCAATCTGTTCCGAAAGCTCATAAATCCCATAAATCGTTCCGCGTTTGTCACTTCCCGCAATGACAAGCGCCTCATTCACTCCGTTCAAGGGAGCAGACACCACAGTCATCAGGTATTTCTCATTCTTGCCCTCCAGCAACGAAGCATCTATCTTTTTCGCTTTTACCAATTCTCTGATATAGCGGCTTTTCAACGTACCTACATAATCATGCGCTTTACACCGGGAGTATAGCATAACCCGGCAGCCCGGCCACTTACCCGTTTAAAGTCATTCTGAAGATTCCTTACCGCTATCATCACACCGGCATCCTCCTGCTCGTCCACCAATATTTCATTGGCCACTCCGTTTTCCATCAGAGTGAAACGGTCGGGAGCCAGCCGGTCAAAAGTAATCCCTTTATGATCTATAGCTCCTACATTCAGGCACAAGGTGGAGAACAAGAATATCCCCACGCATTTTTTTAGTTTCATTCTATTCACTTTTTAGTTACCGTATTCAAAATAATCTATATCCACATATCCTCCCAAATCTTTAGTAGCATAATTAAAAATAGCAAACTTGCTTCCCATAAAGAATTTGTATAATCAAAAACCATTTTACAAGGCTCCCCTATTCGTTTCCACGTTTTCTTGTCATAACTGTAGTAAAAAGTGGCTTCATCTTTTTTATCGGCAAAGTCGCCCTCCATACGAAGATAGACCACCTCTTTTTCACAATCTATGCGTTCCTTCTCCAGTACTTCCACAGCATCACCCTTTTTTCCCGGTCCGAAAGACTGACAGACTGATGTGACATCACCCACTGCTTTTTCCCGTTCTCCATGACCACAGCCAGCACTCCGGACAACCCATTAAAAGCACTGAAGCCCGCAACATCCCCTTCTTTCATCTTCGAGACATCCATAGCTACCACACCGCTGCATTTCGGCCCGCTCATACGCTGGGTCAAGGTATTGGGAGCCAGAAACAGATTATCCACCACCCTTCCGGTCCTCAACCGCAGGAAACCCGGACGCTCCGTCAGTGACCAGCAATCGTCCAACGGATTGTGGTTCCACTGCCAGTTCAAACTCAACTGATCGGTGTCGAAACCATCACTTCCCATGATACTTCCTTTACACTCCTCTCCGTAAACAGGCATCTCCATACATTCGGGCACACGTCCGTCCGCATCACCCAGTATCGGCCAACCGTCTTCCCAGCGGCAGGGCATCAATGTGGGCACACGCCCTATGCCGCCCCTATCCTGAAAAATAAAGCCATACCAGTTTCCGTCAGGAGTATCGACTATACAGCCTTGTCCCACGCCACCATATCCTTGAAATTCGGTTTCTAAAATCACCTTTTTCTCATACGGACCGGTTATCTGGTCAGCACGATAGCACACCTCACGACGCAACCGTCCGGGAATGCTCCAGTCCATGGAAATCATCATCACGTAATATCTGCCGTTATGCTTGAATGCCTGACTTCCTTCCAGAAGTCCCTGCTCGTCGGCGTCCCGCTCGAATATCTTTTGGTCTATACCTCCCGGCTCCACATCGCTCAGTCGCTCTTGAGCTGACGAAGTTGTCCGGTGCCATAAAACAGATAGACTTTGCCGTCATCATCAAAAAACAAAGAAGCATCATGATGATGAGGCGGACGGGAGACTAATGTCCATTCGCCCGCCGGATCTTCGGCGGTATAGATATAACCACGATGAGGTTCATCATTGGGTGAGAACCATACATAGAACCGTCCGTCATGATAGCGGATGCTGGAGGCCCATTGTCCGCGACCATATACCGTGCCTTCCTTCAAATCATAACGGGGCAAGTCAGTAAGCCGTTGAAACACATAACTGATCGTTTCCCAATGCACCAAGTCCTTTGAACGCATCACCGGACAACCCGGCATCAGGTGCATGGTGGTGCTTACCAGATAGTAATAGTTTCCCACCCTTATCATGGAAGGGTCAGGTACATCCGCCTCAATCACCGGATTATGGAAGATTTCCCGTTGTTGTGCAAACGCCCCCGACAAACCAATGAAGCAGGTAATAATAATAATGATCTTCTTCATTTCTTTTTCTACTTTCTATTTTTGAACAAATGAGGCACGAACCGGTACAAGCAACGACGCATGTCAACCACTCGTGTGCCGTGCCCTGCGATTCGTAATAGTCCACATGAATACCTATTTTGCGCAAGACTCTGCCAGTTTTCGGGTACCGAACCGTTCTTCCGTTCCGCATCCCAAAAACAAGTAATGTACCTGCTTGTTAAACTTGCCGGCATCAGCAAACACACCGTCAAAGCAAGTCTTCACATCCAGTCCGAAGATAGCACCGCTGAATGCGCCAATATACGAAAACTTGTCCAGATGAGGCAATGTGGTAGTGAAGTCTGATGACCACCCCATGACAATCCTGCCATTGCACGATGTTCACGATCAGTATAAGTCCGGAACGTCCTGTCAATCATCGGTATCAAGTCCTCCAGCATCACCCTGTAAAAAGAGGCACCATACAAAGCTCTCTCCTCATTCACATCCTTCCCTTTGCGAGGAATGAAAGGAGCTTCCACATCCCCACTGTCCATCACAACAAGCATCGGCACACATTGCCCGGAGGCTATCAGGTTATCCATAATATGTTGCATACATCCCTGTGCCGACCAGCCCGTCTCATCCTCGCCCATGCCATGTTGCAGGTAAAGTACCGGATAACGTTTTTTCACCTTGGTTTCGTATTCAGCCGGAGTATAGACCATGCAACGGCGGAATTCCTTTTTGGCTTCCGAATAATAAGTACACGAGCGCACCTGCCCATGAGGTACTCCCTGCTGAGGACGATAGTAATCACCTTCCACTCCTCGGGAACCTCTATCCCACTCGCCATACGGCAACAACCAAAGAAAGTGTAACTGGACGGATCGGCCACCTGCACCCCGTCCGCTATCAAAAAATAATAATGGAATCCTACGACCAACGGATCGGTCTTTACTGTCCAAAAGCCATCCGCGTCCTTCTGCATGTCATACTTCTTACCGCAACAGTCTACCTGAAGCCTTCCGGCTTGCGGAGCATAGAAACGGAAGTGGGCGCAATGCTCCTCGTCCAGCCGCGGATACTCGTAACCCGGAATATTGGTAGATGCGGCCTGCGTCCTGTCTTTCACCTCTTGCTCTGTCATTTCCTGCCGGCTGAATTTCCACCAGTCAAAATGAAACAGTTCACATCCTTTCCTGCCTTTGAACACAAAATAGACATCATGCACACCCGTCACAGGAACCGTCACATCCGCCTCTATACTTGTCCAACATTCCCATCCTCCGGTATGAGGAACCCTCATTTCAGCTATCAGCGTTCCGCCGATGCTGTCGGTCCTGATTTCTATCCACCCGCCGCGAAGGGCACTGGCAACAGACACACAAAGACACTTGGGCAACAAATCTTCAAAATCCACCTCGCGTACCTTTATATAATCCCCGTCATGAATTCCGGATACATACACCCCCGTCTTTGCATTCCATTCCGACTTTACTCCTTCGGAGAAAGCTATCGTTTCCGCCTCCACACGTTGATAAGGAGTCAGTGTGCCTACCGGCGACACCCCTTCTGTCGTCGCATTAATTATCGGGAAAGTACCATCGGGGTTGTAACTGAACTGCTCCACTGCCACGCTACGTCCGAAACCACCCCCACCGGGTAATTTCCCGGTGTGATAAAAGAAATAAGAATTACCTTTATAATCCGTCACTCCACAGTGATTGGTAAACGAACCGGTATCTTGCAACGGCATAATTTCTCCCATATACTTCCAAGGTCCTGTCGGAGTGTCACTCATCGAGTAAGCGATGTGTTCGGGTACTCCGCCGGCTGCATACGACAGATAATATGTACCGCCACGCTTGTGCAACCACGGACCTTCCGTATAGATGTCCTTGTATTTCTTTCCTTTCTCCCGTTTGTCCGGCCCCGGAGAACCAAAACTCTCTATAGTCTGCTCCACCTTGGACACCTCACCATCCAGCGAAACCATATCGGCATTCAGCTTGGCATAGTAAACATTCGGATTTCCCCAATATAAATAAGCCTGCCCGTCATCGTCCACAAAAACCGTGGGATCAATAAAATCCCAGCTACCTTCGTAAAGCGGTCTGCCGATAGCATCCTTAAAAGGGCCGGTAGGCGAATCACCCACCGCCACACCGATAGCCATCGTGTTTGTCAACTTGGAATGCAGACACACATACCAATAGAATTTCCCGTTGCGTTCGATACATTGCGATGCCCAGGCACGATCGTCCGCCCAGTCGAAAGACTCGATGGCAAGCGGAGAACCGTGATCGGTCCAGTTCACCATATCTTTAGTAGAATAGACGCGCCACTCTTGCATCCAGAAAAAATCGGCATGGTCCTCATCGTGTCCCGTGTAAACATACAAGGTGCCATCGTGCACCATAGGTGCCGGATCAGAAGTATAGCAAGTCTGCACAATCGGATTCTGCGCCTGCAACACTCCGGCAAGCAACAGGGACAAGCCACTCATCATACATTTCCGGATACCGGATAAATTACATTCAAGTTTCATATTCATGGTATTAAATTCACAAGGCTGTTTTTACGTTCCGTTCTTCACTGCTCAACAAGAGCAAAGGTAAGGACATTCGCCTTATATCGGAGTGTAACCATGTTACATAGTCCTTTTTCCATGTTACAAACCTGCCCGATATGGCACAAAGTACCGAAATTACTCCTTATTTATTAGGCTATATATTCTTTTTTGAATTATTTTTGTGCACCTGAATTTACTGGGATATTTATATTATGATGAAACATACGATTCTTATACTATTTCTTTTTCTGTCTTTGTTGTGCCACGGACAATCGTACAAATTCTTCACAACAGACAGGGAACTTTCCAGCAGTCTGATCAACAAAATATATCAGGACCGGAACGGCATGATATGGATTGCCACCGAAGACGGACTGAACCGCTATGACGGAGCCAAGTTCATCACCTACAAGCATGACCCGGAAAACGAGTACTCCCTCTGCCATAACTACGTACGAGTGCTGTACGAGGACAGCAAAGGACGGTTGTTCGTAGGAACCTATAACGGTATACAGCTATACGATCCGGAAACCGACAGCTTCAGCGCGCGAGCGCAATGGGAAGACGGAAAGACTTTTGACAGCAATATCATGTCCATTCTGGAACGTAGGAACGGAGAAATATGGGTATCGGGAAACAACTTGTGTACCATAACCATCACACAGGGGAAACTGACTGCACACAAACTGGACTTACCTATCCCCACCCAAATGACAGACTACATGATAGAGGACAGACAACACAATCTTTGGGTAACACAGGGTGAGAATGGTATCTACCGCCTCTCTGTGGACAATAAAAGCAAGCACTTTCTGAAACAAGAGAAGGGAATGACCATTGTGGACCTCTATGAAGACAACTACGGAGACATCTACCTGGCAACCATAGGCAAAGGATTGCTGAAATATAACCAACCAGCAGAAGAGTTCATTCCTATCCTTTATAAAGGAAAACAAAACCTGCCTATCAAATCCATCTGCCAGATAAGCCAAAACGAGCTTTGCCTGGGCACGGACGGGAAAGGCACCAAGATTTTCAACATCCCCAAACAGCTCATCACGGATTACCCTTTTGATAATAATTACCTCACTCCGGTACCTCCAAAGTACACTCCGTCCTGAAAGACAATGCAGGAAACCTATGGATAGCCATTTACCAGAAAGGGGTTATGATGATTCCCGCACAGCCCAACAGTTTCAAGTACATAGGCTACAAATCAATAAACAAGAATATCATCGGCTCCAACTGTATCACCTCACTCTGCCGCGACCACAAAGGCATATTATGGATAGGTACTGACAACGACGGCATATACGGCATCACCACAGAACTGAAGCAAAAAGTCCATTATGCCCCACATGACAGCCCCTCTTCGGTTCCTTCCACCGTTTTCGGCCTGTATGAAGACTCTGAACATAATCTGTGGTTCGGATCCTATACCAACGGACTAGGCAGACTGGATAAGAAAACAGGACAGTGCAGCTATCTGCAGAATCTGACAGACAAGAATGGAAACCGTATCCAACGCGTGTATGATCTGGTTGAAGACCAGGACAAACGACTCTGGATAGCCACCATGGGAGCCGGACTTTTCTATTATGACTTGAAGACAGGACAGTCTGTATATGACCCTAAATTCAATGCTGCCACCAAAAAATATAAATGGATAAGCTGTCTTTTGTACGCCGGTGACAACCACCTTTATGTAGGAACGTATGACGGAATAAGATGTATAGACCTGAGCACCGACGACTTCAAGACTGAAGAAATCCTATCCAGACACATCATCCACTCCCTTTATGAAGACCCCCAAGGCAACATCTGGATAGGCAGTTCCGACGGACTGGCGGAATGGAATCCCCAAACCCGGCAACTAAAGACCTACACCACCGCCCACGGACTATCCAGTAACGCCGTATATGCTATCAAAGGAGACGGGCAGGACAACTTATGGATAAGCACCAATGCCGGAATGTCACGTTTTAATCTGAATACCCACACGTTCAGCAATTTCTATGCAGACGACGGTCTGCAAGGAAATGAATTCAGCAAAAACGCCTCTTTTGCCGACCACAACGGCATACTCTGGTTTGGAGGTACAAACGGAATTACCTATTTCAATCCTCAAGAGATTACGAATCCCGCAAAAAAATGGAACGTACGCATCATCGACTTCTATCTGCACGACCAACCCATAAGGAAAGGAATGTTGTCGGGCGGAAAAGAAATCATAAACACCTCCGTCTTTGAGGCCCGGGATTTCCACTTGTCACATAACGACAACGCTTTCAGCATCGAGTTCTCTACCCGCGAACTAAATAATTCCGAACGTATCACGTATCTATATACCATAAACAACACCCCCTGGGTCAAACTTCCCAAAGGAGTCAACCGAGTGTCATTCAGCGACCTTCCCCCCGGCGATTATCATTTCCGGATCAAAGCCGAAGATTATCTGCTGGAATCCGACACCGATGAAATCACCATTCACATCGCACCGGCATGGTGGGCATCGGGCTGGGCCATGCTGATCTATGCCTTATTGGCAGTAGCAGCCGTCTATGGCATCATCCTGCAAATGAGACACCGTTACCGCATAAGACAGGAAATGATGCAACATATCCATGCCGAACAGATAAACGAAGCCAAGCTACAGTTTTTCATCAACATCTCCCACGAAATACGTACTCCGATGTCACTCATCATCAGTCCTTTGCAAAAACTGATGACAAACGATACAGACCACGAACGGCAAAAGAACTACCGCATCATCTGGCGCAATTCCGAAAGAATCCTGCGGCTGGTAAACCAATTGATGGATATACGCAAGATAGACAAAGGACAGATGTCACTCGTTTTCCGTGAAACCGAAATGACCGGATTCATTAATGATTTGTGTGAAACCTTTACAGAACAAGCGAACAAAAAACAAATTACTTTGCAGTTCCACCACGAGGGCGCCGACCACTTAAAATTGTGGGTGGACCCGGTGAACTTCGACAAAATTATCCTGAACATCCTGTCCAATGCCTTCAAATTCACCCCCGAAGGAGCAGTGTGGACATACGGCTACGCACCGGTAAGGACTCCACCCTGCCGAAACCATTGCAACAGTATGCCGAAATCACCGTGACCGACAGCGGAATAGGAATCGCCCCCAAAGAAACAGAACACATATTCGAACGCTTTTACCAGATACGGAATAGCCAAAACAACTCAAACATAGGCACCGGTATCGGGCTGCACCTCACCCGCTCACTGGTGGAACTTCATCATGGAGACATCCGTGTAGAAAATAATCCGGACGGACAACCGGGATGCAGCTTTATCATCCGTATGCCTCTGGGATGCGCCCATCTGCGCAAAGAAGAAATGGAAGCCGACAAAGCTCCTCTCTTCCACACTCCGGCTCCGGTCCTCCCTGTTCCTTATGAAACCGAGGAAGAAGAAAACGGAAAAACACGAACCAAAACGAAATACAAAGTACTGGTGGTAGAAGACGATGAAGATATACGCCGCTATATCTGCCGTGAACTGGCAAGCGATTACCATACCCTGGAAAGCTGCAACGGCAAGGAGGCACTGGAAAGCATCTTCAATAAAACCCCGGACTTGGTAATAAGTGATGTCATGATGCCCGAAATGGACGGACTTACCTTATGCCGCAAAATAAAGCAAAATGTGAACCTGAACCACATCCCGGTAATACTGCTCACTGCCAAGACACGGAGGAAGACAATCTGGAAGGTCTGGAAACAGGAGCCGACGCCTACATGACCAAACCTTTCCATATAGAGATATTGAGGAAAACGACCGCCAACCTGATCCGCAGTCGTGAACGGCTACGCAATACCTATACCGGACAACAGACCCAAGGGGATAAGGTACAACCAATAGAAGTACAGTCCCCCGATGACAAACTGATGGAACGAATCATGCGGGTCATCAACGAAAACCTGAGCAACCCGAACCTCACCGTGGAGATGATTACCACCGAGGTAGGCATTAGCCGCGTGCACTTGCACCGTAAACTGAAAGAACTGACCAACCAGACCACACGGGATTTTATCCGGAACATCCGACTGAAACAAGCGGCAGAACTGTTGTCGAAGAAACGGTACACCATAGCCGAAGTGGCGGACTTGACCGGATTCACCAATCCCAACAATTTCTCGACCGCTTTCAAGGATCTGTACGGAATGCCTCCCAGCATGTACATGGAACAGCATTTGAAACAGGATAAGAATAAGGAAGAGAACTGAAAATAATTTCCGGTTCTCTTTTCCACCAAGTACAGACCCAGTTTCCGCCGAATGCAAACTTTGCGGATACAATGGTATGAACAAATACACTTTTCCTACAAAACACTCTTACATATACCTATTTCACGAACCTTTCTTCAGTCCATTCAGTCGGCATAACTCACTATTACACAATGCATAAGGCTGACAGTAGTCCTTTCAGTCTGCTATCAGTCCTTTCAGCCGATGGAAAAATATTTCCCAAGCTCTTTCCTTACTTCAAAACATATCCGACAGGAACAGACAGACCCCATATCCACCAATCGCAAACTACAAGCAGCAACAAGCTGTACAAGTATCCTTTACCAGCCTGATGAATACCCTAATTCCTCTGTAAGCATTCGGCCTCGTGCGTGTTTCTCTCCAAGTTATAATAAAGTCAAAAGCCAGACGAAGCATGTCTGCTACTTTATTATAGCTTTCCTGTTTATCCTTTCCAATTAAATGGCAGTAAATCGGTGTAATCGTTTTTCTCT
>ENA-OQCN01000296-OQCN01000296.1-human-gut-metagenome-genome-assembly--contig:-NODE-296-length-26636-cov-3.105662_pt1 | contig 26636 bp, 38 predicted proteins | sample MGYA00242497_ERZ504576 | MGnify/ENA primary metagenome ERZ504576 (study PRJEB26092, sample SAMD00036296) | human gut metagenome | host: Homo sapiens | study: EMG produced TPA metagenomics assembly of... | reverse complement strand
CAAGCTGCTGCTCTACAAATCAGGCTGATTCAGTCCGCCCACGCCGGTGATGGGCTTGTCCGTGTATTGGCGAACCTCATCGCAGAATTTTCAGGGAAGCAGCCCTGGCTCTTTGAAGTACGGGTGGTTGGCCGGGGGAATGGTGTCCTCCAGATGGAATGGTTCGCAGCGTAACATGGAAGCTGGTCACACCGGCATCGGTCAGCAGCGGTACAAAAATACCCAGCTCGGACTCCACCACACCGGCATTGCCGTAGTGGGGATCTTCCTGCCGGACGGCCAGCTTGTAGTCGATGGGAATCTCCGGCAGACGGCTGCGGATGCCTTGACGGCCTCCACCGCAAAGCGGGCACGGTTCTCGCGCTGCCGCCGTATTCATCCGTGCGGTGGTTAAAGACAGTGGAGCTGAAGCTGCCGCACATGCGGTCACCGTGGACCTGCACCATATCGAACCCGGCTTTGACAGCCAGCACGGCGGCCTCGCCGAAGCCGTTGATGATCTTATGGATCTTGCGGGTGGACAGCTTGCTGATGTAAGGGGCAACCTCGGCATTCAGCAGGGGACGCAGCTCCTCCATGGAAATCTTCTTCGTCAGAACGCCGGGCACGTATTTCAGCATGGCCAGCATATTGGAGTCGGACTGGTGCAGCTGGGCGCAGATGCGGCAGTCATAGCTGTGGACGATTTCGACCAGCTTCTGATAATGGGCGAAGCCTTTTTTATCAAAAAGAGATTTCTCAAATTGGCTTTTGCCGACGGGGACGTCACCGATGATAACCATGGCGCAGCCGCCTGCGGCGATCTTGCGGATCTTTTCAAAGTATTCGTCCTCCGCAAGGCCAAAGGTGGTAGGGGCAAAAATGATGCGGTTTTTCAATTCCAAACCGCCGTAATTGATGGGGCTGTTAATCGTTTCGTACATGGTGCGGTATCCTTTCTGTTGCTTTTTCCAATAAGGCAAGCAGCTGTTCCTTTTCTTTTGCAGTCAGATTCGTCATAAATCTGTCGTCCCAGTCAAAGAATATCCGGTGGGCGGCTTCAAAAGCTCCTGCCCGCGTTCTGTCAGGTTGAGCAGATAGTGACGCCTGATTTTTCCTTGGTAATAAAGCCATCGTCAGTAAGACGATTGATGCACCGTTGACTGTGCCCCCAGTCAAGGGACAACGCTTTTGTCAATTCCGAAGGCGTACAGTTCGGCTTTTTTCCGATATATACAATAAAAAACAAAAAGCCCGAAATTTAGTCCGACTTCCTGCAGCTTGTCGCCTGTGAAATCCGCAAAGCTGCGGTACAGCATGGCGATGTAGTAGGAAAGGGTCTTTTGATACATGGTGGATGCAGCATCTCCTTTCGTAAAAGAGTATAGCCCACATACTTGACTTTGTCAAGCATAAAATGCTGATATACAATCGAAAAGACAAAATATATGCTATAGAGGGAAAGCAAACCGGGCAGTAAGCCTGGAGCAGGGGACATCGGCCGCCACACGGCGGCGCAGCAAAATACAAACTCGCAGCAGTCAAAGGGTACTTTCGTATCCATGACTGCTGCGAGTTTTTTAAGGGCAATACCGCATAATTCTAAGTGCGATACGGCGAGCGAGGTGCGGCAGCTGCCGCAGCGGCGCTTAAGCCGTAAGGCGGGAATTGTGCGGTGTTGCCTTAAGCTATTTTCTTATTTACTGCTGCGACTGCGCAAGAGCCTACATCGATCAGCTTTTGCAGTGTGGCAGCGTTATCCTCTTTATCAATACCGCCCATAATCGGTTCCCCAACGATGTTGCCCTGACGATCCACAACGCAGGTAGTGGGGAAGGCATAATGCCGAGGGCAAACTTACCGGCATCACTGGCAGAGTCAAAATAGATGTTGCGGAATGCAGCCCCGGCCTGTTCCAGAATCTGTTTGGCAGCGGCAATGTTGTCCGCGTTGCCATCAAGAGTTTCTGTGTTGATACCGATCACCTCGCCGCCCTGCTCTTGAATGCGCTGATTCAATGCGTTAAGGTCGTCCATCTCGTCCACACAGGCTTGCAGCCGCTGAACCAGAAATTTACAACGGTGAACGCATTATCGGCAAAAAGACTGCTGCTTACGCTGTTGCCGTCCAAATCCTTTCCTTCAAACTGCGGGAATGTGCTGGCCGTCTGCGTCATAGACTGGCTGGCAGCTTCATCCTGCGGCAGTGCTGCGATCTGTGTTTCGATCTCACGGATTTTGTCCGCATCGGCCTTTAAAGCAGCATATTCTTCATCGGTGAACTGGTCCTTCGCATGATCCAACGCATTCATAAGAATATCACCGTAATTGCTGCTTAGTGTGGTGTCGGTAACATTCTTGTCCATGGAGCAAAAACCTTTTCCCACAGGGCGTTATTGCCGCCAGAATATCATTTCCTCTGCGATAAGCTCATTTTCAGACTTGCCCGTCTCAGAAGTAGATGCTTGCTGGGAAGCTGCCGCAGTGCTTGTCTGTGTGCTGCTGCAAGCAGCGAGGGAGAGCAGCATCAGAAGGGCTGTGATCCATGCAAAAAAACGTTTCATTGTCAATTCTCCTTGATTTCTGTTTTTGACTTGTCGCCGAAACCGTACTGATAGCAGATCGCTTTGGTCGGACAAGACTTTATACACTTACCGCAGCGGATACACTCCGCGTGGTTTGGTGTTTTGGTAATATCCACATCCATCGGGCACGCTCTTGCGCAGGCACCGCAGGAAACACATGTATCGCGGTCAACGCGCATCTGAAACAGGGATACATGATTCATAAGTGCATAGACCGCTCCCAAGGGGCACAGCCATTTGCAGAACGGGCGGTAAAAAACCACGCTGCCTACCACAACTGCCAGCAGAATGCAGAATTTCCAGCTGAACAGCTTCCCAAAGCCGCTCGTATGCCCGCGTTTGTAAGAGAAAGCGGAATTGCGCCCTCCAGTACGCCCTGCGGACACAGGTACTTGCAGAAGAACGGATCCCCCATGCCGGATGTGTTGACAATAACAGCCGGAAGCAGTACGACCATGATCAGCAGTACCGCATATTTGATATAGCGCAGCGGTTTCAGGCGTCTGGTTGACAGCTTGGGAGAGGGAATCTTATGCAAAAGCTCCTGCAGCCAGCCGAAGGGGCAGAGAAAACCGCAGATGAAGCGCCCCAGCAGCACGCCCAGCAGAATCAAAATGCCGGTAACATAATAGGAAAACCGAAACTTTGACGACCCGACCACAGCCTGAAAGGCTCCGATAGGGCAGGCCCCCGCAGCGCCGGGGCAGGAGTAACAGTTCAGGCCCGGAACGCAGAGATATTTCCCTTTGCCCTGATAAAGCGTTCCTTTGAGAAAATTCGGCAGATGGATGTTTGTCAGCAGTGCTGCACCTGCTGGATCAGTCCCCGGAAACGGGCCAGAAAATGCGAACGATTCTTATCCAATGCCAACACACTCCATACATAATCGAATTGCTTTCGTAAAGACAGTGCCCGCCTCACCGCGCCATGCCCCGTAACCGATCATCATAACGGCAGCCAGCAGAAAAAGCACCTGAACGATTGCCTTTTTGCTCAACATTTCGATCCTCCTTTTTGTCTTGATGAGATCAGTATAGCACAACGGGTATAAATTTTCTGCTAAGAAAAAATTAACGCAGATTTTAGCAAAAGCTGTTATAATGGTAGTAAACAGAAACACAGTTTATATAAGGAGTGTTTATTATGCGTTTGCTGCTGGTTGAGGATGAGCCGTCCCTGCGGGAAAGCGTTGCCAGAAAGCTGCACCGTGCAGGGTATGAAACAGATGACTGCGGTGATGGGGAAACCGCGCTGGAAATGCTGGCGGCAGAGCGGTATGACCTTGTTTTGCTGGATCTGAACCTGCCCCTAGTGGATGGAATGACAGTTCTGCGCACACTGCGAAAGACCGATTTGGAAACGCCGGTTCTGATTCTGTCGGCCCGCAGTGAAATTGCGGACAAGGTGGAAGGCCTGGACGCCGGCGCCAATGATTATCTGGCCAAGCCGTTCCATTTGGCCGAACTGGAAGCCCGCGTCCGCAGCCTGACACGGCGGCAGTTTATTCAGCGCGATGTTTGCCTGCGATGCGGCAGACTGAGCTTTGATACCAAAGAGCCGGGTGGCTATGGATGGAACGGTCAACCTGTTACCACTGAACCCGCAAGGAAAGCAGTTGTTCTGGAATTATACTGCTTCTGCATCAGGGACGCCTGTCAGTCAGGAGGAATTGATGGAACATGTCTGGGACGGACGCGTAGATGCGTTCAGCAATTCGATTCGGGTGCATATCTCGGCGCTGCGCAAAAAGCTGCGCACGGCACTGGGGTATGATCCTATCCGAAACCGCATCGGAGAAGGTTATGAAGTGGGGGAGAGCGAGCAATGAAGCGATTATCTTTGCAATGGCGCATCACACTTATGACGGCATTACTGATTGCGGGTGCCTGCATCTGCCTGAACTTGTTGCTGTATCGCTCCGGTGCCTCCGGTATGGACAATCTGAACGGGTACGTTTTACAATATCAACAGGACGGCGGGGAGGATCTGACCATAGAGATCCCCGAAGATCAGATGTCAGACTTTCTGGTGCAATTCTCGCAAGAGGTTTACGATACAAAGACGATTTTTGGCCGCAAAGGGTGGTGCATTACGGCAGTGGTGACGCTGTTCAGCGCAGCGATTGCTTATTTTATCAGCGGCAAAGCGCTGGAACCACTGAAAGAGCTGGCACAGCAGGCCGAGAAGGTCGATCAGGATAACCTGGTTGATGTACGGCTGGAAGAAAATACCGTTGCGGAATTTCGGCAGCTAAGTCAATCTGTCAATCAAATGCTGGATCGCCTGGCCCATTCCTTTGACCTACAGCGACAGTTTGCCGGGAATGCAGCCCATGAGCTGAAAACACCGCTGGCCATCATGCAGGCAAAACTGGAAATCTTTGCCGAAGATCACATGAATACGGACGCGGAAACCGCAGAGCTGGTACACTTTCAGACAGAGCAGATAGCCCGTTTATCGGCGCTTGTACGGACCCTGCTGGAAATGAGCAATTTGCAGGCTGTTCCGCGGGATGACTGCATTGAGCTTGCGCCGCTGGCAGATGAAATTGTGACGGATCTGACGCCGCTGGCCCAGAAAAAGCAGATCACCTTGCATCAGGAATGTGAGGATATTCATGTTATCGGAAGCGATGCCCTGATTTACCGTATGCTGTTCAACCTTGTGGAAAATGCGATCAAGTACAATCAGCCGGGCGGTTCTGTGCAGATTACGATCAGCCGGTCAAACGGCAAAGCAATACTGCGCGTTGCAGATACCGGCTGCGGTATTCCCGATGAATACAGAACCAGCATCTTTGAACCGTTTTTCCGTGTGGACAAATCCAGAAGCCGCGAAATGGGCGGCGCAGGACTGGGTTTGGCGTTGGTGCGGGAAATTGCAGCACTGCACGGCGGTACAGTACAGGATGAGCCGGCAGAAGGGGCAGGAACCGTATTTACCGTTGCGCTGCCCATGTAAAGCGGAAATAAAAGTCAGAGAACAAGATGACGGGAGCAGGGGGCATCGGGAAGCAAAAGCCTCCCGTAAAAGAGAAATGCACAAGTTCGCTAAATGTAACTTTAGCGAACTATAGGGGGGCGGGCTGCCTTTTGCGGTGTGTTGCAGTAGACCTTATATAGTATATCAGACCGTCAAAAAATTGCATTTTTGCCTTATTGCGTGTGTAGAGGCGACCATTGGTCGCCCGTCAACTTACCGCGGCAACACATTTTCCGGGACAGTTTTCTTACGACGCACCGCCTGACCGGAAACAACGGCTGTGCCTCGGAGAAGCTGTATCAGCGCTGCGATGCCACTGTGGTGCCCGAATACCGCGACCTGGTCCGCCGTTTCCTGGATGTGCCCACTCTTGCGGAAAGACTGAAAAACGAAGAATATATCTCCACAGAATACCGCATGTGCGACGGAAGCTGGCATTCCCTGCGCTTCGTTGCAAAGAAACGGGACGAGGCCGGCAATGTGACCCATGTGCTGTGCACGGTGCGCTGTAGAGCTGTTTGAAAAGTCCGCACCCGGCTATTTCGGCGTGATCTATATGGATATTATGATGCCGCGTATGAACGGCTGGGACGCCGCCAGAACCATCCGCGCCATGAACCGCCCCGACGCGGAAATCATCCCCATCATTGCCATGTCCGCCAATGCTTTTTCCGAGGATATTATGGACAGCCGTCTGGCGGGCATGGATATTCACCTGGCCAAACCGCTGGACGAAGCAAGATGATCAACGCCTTAAAGCAGTGCATCGCCGAACGGAGTGCCGTAAAGCTGAGGAACGATTTGTAACGCTTTGCAGCGGCCAACCTAAGGCAACACCACATAATTCCCGCCTTACGGCTTAAGCACCGCTCCGGCGGCTGCGGCACGCATCTGCGTTGCAAAATGCTCGATAATACACAAAGTATTATCTGCGCTTTTGGCTTAGCAGCTGCCGCACCTCGCTCGCCGTATCGGCACTTAGAATTATGCGGTATTGCCCTAAGAAACCAATGAAAAAAGCATATACAGCATCGCGTTGCGAACCGCCGAGAGGCCGTTCGCCATAAACGCAGCTGTATATGCTTTTTACTTTGCCGTACAGATCCTTTGTACGCTATTTAAACGCGATCACGAATTCTGTTTGAAAACTTTATCCAGTGTTCCCATCAGGATGTTCACATCAATCGGTTTTGCAATATGTGCATTCATCCCTGCTTTGAATGCTTTTTGGCGGTCTTCCTCAAAAGCGTTGGCTGTCATGGCCACAATGGGAATGTTTGCCTTTTTATTGCTGCTCAATGTACGGATCTCCCGGGTGGCGGTGTATCCGTCCATTTTGGGCATCTGAATATCCATCAGGATCAGATCATACTCATCCTCCGCAGCCTCGTTCATTCTGGCCACAGCATCCGTGCCGTCCTCAACGGCGTCCACTTTCAGTCCGGCTTCCTCCAGAATGGCCGTTGCAATCTCGCGGTTCAGTTCGTTATCCTCGACCAACAGCACCTTTTTGCCCGTATAGTCGCCGTGCTTGGGCAGAAGGGGCTGCCTGCCCGACACCACTTTGTGTGTCAGCGCATCGCGCAGTTCCGACATAAACAGCGGTTTGGAAACAAACGCCGTGACACCAGCCTGCCGGGCCTCGTCCTCAATGCCGGCCCAATCGTAGCTGTCAATATGATGATCGGCGTGCCGGGTTCGATTACTTTGCGGATCCTGCGCACCGTCTCAATGCCGTTCATATCCGGCATCAGCCAGTCAATAATGTAAACCTTGAACTCCGCACCCTGATTGTGCGCCTCCCTCGCGCGCAGGATAGCTTCCTTGCCGGAGGTCGTCCAGTCGGCTTCCATCTCAATTTCCCGCAGCATTTTGCTTACGCTCATGCAGGTCTGTGCATCATCATCCACAACCAGTGCACGGGCACCTTTCAGGCCCGGAATCGGCGGATATTTCACCGATTCCGTACAAACCTTGCAGTCCAGGGTGACCGTAAACTCGCTGCCCTTTCCCTGCTCGCTCTTGACGGCGATGGTTCCGCCCATCATATCTACGATGTTTTTCGAGATGGCCATGCCAAGTCCCGTACCCTGAATGCCGCTTCTTGTCGCAGTCTGTTCTCGTGAAAAAGAGTCAAAAACGTGCGCCTGGAAGTCCTTCGACATACCGATACCGTTATCTTTCACGCTGAAAACAAAGGTCGCATACCCACTGCGGGCAGACGGCTTTTCTTCAACGCGGATATTGATGGTACCGCCCGCCGGTGTAAACTTGACAGCGTTGCCTACGATGTTGAGCAGGACCTGATTCAGGCGCAGCTTATCGGTGATAATATCCTCGTGGTGCACATCCTGCGTGTCGATGTAAAGGTCAAGCTGTTTGGCGCTGATATTGCCTTGAATGATCGTGCGCAGGTCGTGCAGTACATCGGGCAGGTGGACTTCTGTGTTGTCCAGTTTGACCGTGCCGCTTTCGATACGGCTCATATCCAGAATATCGTTGATCAGACTGAGCAGATGCTGGCCCGATACGCTGATTTTCTTCAGATACTCTTTGACAAGGTCAATGTTATCAATATGCGCCGTGGCAAGGGCCGTAAACCCGATAATGGCATTCATCGGGGTGCGAATATCGTGCGACATACTGTTCAGGAATACCGTCTTGGCCTTATTGGCGTGTTCCGCCGCCGCCAGTGCATCGCGCAGGGCATCTTCCTGCTTTTGCTCCCGCCGCTTTTCCTCGGTAGCGTCGCGGGTAGCAACCAATACGGCTGTTACGTTGCCGTCCGCGTCTTTTCGCTGTGGTGTGATCAGCGTAAGGATCCATTTTCTGTCGACAGTCTGAGACGTAAGAGCCAAAGAGGTGTGACCCTTCAGACGTTCGGCCACTGTCGTCATGTCCGTAAAGGCGAGATACTCCTCGCGGGATGGCTCCGCGATAATTTTCTCGATTTGCTCCTGCTGTACGGATCGTTTCAGTGCAAAGTGCTTCTGCTTCTTGACCGTATCGGACGCGTTCTTGACGATTTCAACGGTGTTTTTCTTCAAGTCCACCAGTGAAATGGACGTATACGCCGTGCCAAGCGCTGTGATAATTCCGGTACGTTTCTGGTGCTGCCGCAGCGCGTCTTTTTCCATTTTGGTCTGCCACAGCAGTGCCATTAAAAAGACCATTACGGCTATGGCAGATAGGATGCACAGACAATGTTGCGCGTCATGAACACCTGAGATGCCGGGAAAAACACAAAGAGCGTATAGTTCTCGGTATTTTCCCGGCTGCCGTACCAGACGCCTGATGGCTGTTCAGGCGCACAATGCCATCCTCCGCAGCACCGAAGGTTCCGTTATATAATTCCTGACATTCCTCTATTGCCTTGTTTACCTGTTTGCTGCTGTTGCTGCTGATGACCCTGCCGTTCTCCGTGATCGTAGCGATGCCGCTAAGCTCCAACGGAAAATCTCTCAACAGGGAATCCACCGTCAAATCCCCAGTATCCTCATTATCCTTCTGTATATAGGTAATCAGGATGCCTGGTGCATCCGCGCGTGCCACCGCGGCAAAATCATAGAGTATCCCATTTTCTTCCAGACGGGTCGAGTATGTCTTTTTTGGATAGTCAACGATATTGTGTACATAGGGGCTGTCGATCAGCTTCTCCCACAGCGGCATGGCGTTGCCGCCCTTTGTGGTCTGCATGACAACATTCAGGTTTTCATCTAGTACAAGCGCACCGGTCAGACGCTGTTCCTCTGCAAAAGCGTCCAGGTCCTGCGTGCCGAAACCCTCCTTCAGCGTCATTTCGTTGCCAAGGCTTACCGTTTTATCCAGCAGGCGGACAAGGCTTTTCACGCGGTCGTTGGCCGCATCAGTCTCGTACTGCTCTAAGCGGATCTTTACAAAACCAATCGTTTCATCCAATGTATGACGCAGTGCAATTCGGTTCAGATTCGTGAATGTGATCCAAAGTACAATGCCGAACGCAACTAACACAAGCAAAAACAGTCTTTTTTTGCCGGACTGCTTTTTCTCATTCATTTTCCCTGTTCCCCCCACACAGTTTTCTCTGCATCAAGTCCGAATTTTTCTGCAACGCGGCCAATCGTTCCGTCCTGCTTCATATCTTCCAGAGTTTGGGTCAGCTGCACAGCTAAATCCTCATGGGTGTCCTTTGCGAAGGCAACGCCAAGTTCGGAACTGTAAGGACTCTCTGCCAGCACACGGTAACTGCTTTCATCCAGATTTGTCCACTTGGCTACCAGTGCTTCATGCCCGCGACGGCATCTACATAGCCTTTGCGCAGTGCCGCAAACATATCCTCTGTCGTCTCAAAGCTGTTGACTTGCTTGACTTCGGGCAGCAAAGAGGAAATTTCGCCGAGAAACAGCGACTCCGCCTTTGTGGTTGCCTGTACGCCGATGCGCTTACCGGCCAGATCGGACAGCGACTGGATATCGCTGTCTGCACGAACAGCCACGACCTGACGGCTGTACATATACGGACCGGCCCATTGGTACTCGGTTTCCCGCCCGTTCATGCTGAAGCATGACCAGATACAGTCGATCGTTCCGTCGCTGAGAAGGTTGTTTTTGTCCGGCCATGAAATCATCCGGAATTCCGGCATATAGCCAAGTCGTGAAAACGCTTCCGTCGCCAGTTCCACGTCGATGCCGGCAAACTGCCCGTTCCTGTCCAGATAGCTGTAAGGGTCAAACACATCAATGCCGACCACAATCGTCTGCGGCGCAGTCTCTGCCGCAGAGTGCGGCTGTGCGGAACAGGCGCACAGACCTGCCATAAAAAGCATAGCCAAAGCCATAAGCAGACCATACACTTTTGCCCTGCTCATTGACGTTTTTCCTGTGTGGTGATGCCTGTTTGAAAAATGGAACATGCGCTTCTCTTCCTTATTATATAGGTTGTATACCGCTTGCCGCCGAACCCTGTCGGACGCAGTAAGCCATGAAGTAAACCATATTATAACTTTTCCAAATTGGAATTTTATCATACTACGGACATTATTGCAAGTGCTTTGCCTTGTTTTTGGCTTACAGTTTACCCACATTTATACAATATCCGGCGATAACTCCAAAAGGCAGTTTCAGCTATTGAAAAAATCTGACAGAAGTGCTATAACAAAGGTGGATTAAAGTAAATTGAGAGAGATGACATGTATGTATTCCATCTTCCGTGATTTGGCAATTATTATTCTGAGCGCCAAGTTTTTTGGCCTAGCTGCCCGCAAGTGCAAGGCCCCGCAGGTGTCGGTGAAATTCTCGCCGGTCTGCTGATTGGGCCTTGTCTGCTCAATCTGGTGCAGATCAACGACACGATCTCCGTTTTTGCTGAAATCGGTGTTGTGCTGCTGATGTTTTCCACAGGACTTGGCACCAACCTGAAAGAACTGATGCGGGCCGGGCCTATTGCCACGCTGATTGCCTGCATCGGTGTGCTTGTACCGTTGATTGGCGGTACGCTGCTCTACAGCGCATTCTACGGCTTTTCGGCAATCGGCAGCCCGGAATTCTTCCGCGCATTGTTTATCGGCACGATTATGACCGCAACCAGCGTGTCCATCACGGTGCAACGCTGCAGGAGTTGGGCCACTTAAAGAGCTTCCTTGGCACTACCATTGTCAGCGCTGCCGTCATTGATGATGTCATCGGCATTATCGTGCTGACCTGTGTGCTGGGTGCCAGCTCCGGTGAGGGCACCGGTATCGGCGGCGTGCTGGTCCAGACCGCGCTGTTCTTTCTGGTTGCCGTTGGTATCGGCTATGTGTTCCACTGCGCCATGAAGTGGCTGGATTCCCGCAATCCCCATACGCAGCGCATAACGATTGCCAGCCTTGCATTCTGCTTTGCAATGGCCTATATTGCCGAGAAATACTTTGGCATTGCGGATATTACCGGCGCTTACATTGCCGGTATCGTTCTCTGTACGCTGCACGACGCCGCTTATGTAGAGCGCCGGGTCGACATCAGCAACTATGTGATTTTTGCGCCGATTTTCTTTGTCAGCATCGGTTTAAGACCGACATCAGCGGACTGACGCCGGAGATTCTGCTGTTCAGTGTTTGCTTTGTTCTCGTTGCCCTGCTGGCAAAAATCATCGGCTGTGGACTGGCGGCCAGAGTCTGCCGTTTCAACTGGGGAGACTCTCTTAAAGTCGGTGTCGGCATGATGACCCGCGGCGAGGTCGCCTTGATCGTGGCTCAGAAGGGCCTTGAGGTCGGCGTTGTCGAGCCTGTTTATTTTACGGCGGTCATTCTTTTGATCGTGGTTTCCAGCGTCGCCACGCCGCTGGCGCTGAAAGCGCTGTTCACGAAAATGCCCCCTGTCCCCCATCCAAGTGAAGCAAAAAAGTGACCGCTGCATAACCCCTGCCTGTCAGCCAATGCCGGTGCCGGACGACCCATAATGAAAGAAAAGCCCTGGTAGCAGGCTTAAAAGTGAGAAGCTGCTCATTCCCTACGGAGTGAGCAGCTTCTTTTGTGCCAAAATATGCGAAAATGCGAGATAATACGGCGCAGCAACGGCCTGCCGGTGGGCGCTTTGCATTTATTGCAGCTTATTTTCCCAGCCGACATTTGAAATCAGTATATCCGAACGTCACGATTTTCCGCGTAGTGCCGTCGGGCTTGCGGGCGTAAATACCGGGCAGGGGCATACCGTTGAAGGTGTTGTTCTTGCAGGTGGTGTAAATGGCCATATCGCCGAACACCAGCAGATCTCCAACGGCAGGCACAGCGTCAAAGCTGTAATCACCGATGACATCCCCCGCAAGGCAGGTCGGCCCGGCCAACCGCACAGTGCAGGCTTTTCGCCGGGTTCCCCTGCCCCCAGCAGCGGCGGGCGGTAGGGCATCTCGATCACGTCCGGCGTATGGCAGGCGGCGCTGGCATCCAAGATGGCAACCGTCGTATCGCCGTTTTGCACCACGTCCAGCACGCGGGTCAAGAGATACCCTGCGTTCAGGCGCAGGCCTCGCCGGGTTCCAGATAAACCGTCACGCCCCAGTCATTCCGGGCGCGGCGGATACATTTTTCCAAAGTGGCCATGTCGTAGTCGGGGCGGGTGATGTGATGTCCGCCTCCGAAGTTCAGCCACTTCATTTTTGGCAGCAAATCGCCGAATTTCTCTGCCACTGCGTCCAGCGTCACGGCCAGCGCATCGGCGTCCTGCTCACATAAAGTGTGAAAGTGCAGGCCGTCCAACAGCACGGGCAGGCAGAATTTTCTGCCGCTGCCGCGTCCCACTGGGCGCGGGTCGTGCCCAAACGGCTGCCGGGGGCGCAGGGGTCGTAAATCGCGTGGCCGTCCTGGGTCGAGCACTCGGGATTGATGCGAAGTCCCACACTTTTGCCCGCCGCCTTGGCCGCGGGGACCAAATTTTGCCAGCTGCGCGGGCGAGTTGAAGACGATATGGTCGGCGTACCGCAGCAGCTCGTCCATTTCATCTGCGCGGTAGGCCGCGCAGAAAACGTGCACTTCTTTGCCGGGCATTTCCTCCGCGCCGAGCCGCGCCTCAAACAGGCCGCTGGCTCGGTGCCCGCGAGGTGCGGCGCCAGCAGCGGGTACAAATCGTAGTTGCTGACGCCTTTTGCGCCAGCAGCACCTTGCACCCGGTACGACGGGCCAGCCCGCCAGAATCTCCGCGTTGCGGGTCAGGGCAGCTTCATCCAGCAGGTAGCAGGGCGTGGGCAGGGCGGAAAATTCCGGCGGCACTGCGCCGTCGATGGCCGCAAACGGCGGCCGTGCGTCGCGCTGCGCCATCAGTCCACGAGAACCGGGTCATGGTTCTCGCTGCGGGGCAGGCCGTACTTGTCCAGCGCGTCGAGGAACGGGTCGGGGTTGAACTCCTCCACCGTGTAGACGCCGGGCTTGGTCCACTCGCCGGTCAGCATCATCAGCGCACCGCACATCGCGGGCACACCGGTGGTGTAGCTGATGGCCTGACTGCCGACCTCGCGGTAGCACTCCTGATGGTCGCACACATTATAAATGTAGTAGGTCTTGTCCTTGCCGTCCTTTTTGCCGGTGAAGATGCAGCCGATGTTGGTCTTGCCCTTGGTGCGGGGGCCGAGGCTGGCGGGGTCGGGCAGCAGCGCTTTCAGGAACTGGATGGGCACGATCTCCTGACCGTTGTAATTGATGGGCGTGGTGGAGAGCATGCCCACGTCCTCCAGGCAGCGCATGTGGTCAAGGTAGCTCTGTCCGAAGGTCATGAAGAAGCGGATGCGTTTGACATCGGGCAGGTTCTTGCCAAGAGACTCAATTTCCTCATGATGCAGCAGGTACATATCCTTCTGACCGACCTGGTCAAAGTTGTACTCGCGCTTGATGCTCATGGGCGGGATCTCGACCCACTTGCCGTTCTCCATATAGCTGCCGGGGGCGGAGACCTCGCGCAGGTTGATCTCGGGGTTGAAGTTGGTGGCGAACGCATAGCGTGATCGCCGCCGTTGCAGTCGAGGATGTCGATGGTGTCGATGGTGTCGAACTCATGCTTGGCGGCGTAGGCGCAGTAGGCCTGGGTCACGCCCGGGTCAAAGCCGCAGCCCAGCAGCGCGGTCAGGCCGGCGTCCTCAAACTTTTTCTTGTACGCCCACTGCCAGCTGTAGTCAAAGTAAGCGGAGAAACCGGCCTCCTTGCAGCGCTTCTCGTAGATGGCACGCCACGCGGGGTCGTCGGTGTTTTCCGGCTCGTAGTTGGCAGTGTCCATATAGTTTACGCCGCAGCCAGGCAGGCGTCCATGATGGTCAGATCCTGATACGGCAGGGCGATATTCATGACGAGGTCAGGCTTGTAGCTGTTGATGAGGTCGCACAGCTGCTGGACGTCGTCGGCATCGACCTGCGCGGTGGTGATTTTGGTCCGGGTGGTGGGGGCCAGCTTGGCGGCCAGCGCGTCGCACTTGGATTTGGTGCGGCTGGCGATGCACAGCTCGGTAAAGACGTCGCTGACCTGGCAGCACTTGGAGATGGCGACGCTTGCCACGCCGCCGCAGCCGATAACAAGAACTTTGCTCATGATGGAACTCCTTTGTATTTTTTTATTGTATGATGTGTATGGGTGTTTTGTAGGGGCGAACATTGTTCGCCCGTGCCTGTTTGTGGCAGGGGCAGCTTTCCCGGACGGATATGGAATCCGTCCCTACATCCTCTCCCCCGATAAGGTTGAGAATGTAGGGAGGGGTCTTGACCCCTCCGCGGGGCGTCGAGGACGCCGCTTCCTACAGGGATGGCTGCTTACTTTTCCAGTGCCAGCAGCAATTCCCGCAGCACCTTGCAGGCCGTGGCCGTGGAAACGCCGCTCTGGTCGAGCATGGGGGCCAGCTCGTTCACGTCCGCGCCAATGATGTTCGCTTTCGTCACGGTGCGGATGGCCCCAAGCAGCTGCAAAAAGCTGACACCGCCCGCCTCGGGCGTGCCCGTGCCGGGGAAGGCCGACGGGTCGAGGCAGTCCAAATCAATGGTCAGATAGACAGGCACATCGGTCTGGCACAGCCAGTCGGTCAGCTCGGTCAGGCCGGTAAAGTCGAACTTGTGCATATCGGTGTGCCGCGCGGCGAACTGAAATTCCTCCCGGTCACCGCTGCGGATACAGAACTGGTGGATGCGCCCGTCGCCGACCAAATCATGGCAGCGGCGCAGCACGCAGCGTGGCTCAGCTGCGCGCCGAGGTAATCGTCCCGCAGATCGGCGTGGGCGTCAAAATGTACGATATGCAAATCGGAATATTTGCGCACCGCTGCGCGCACCGCGCCCAACGTGACAAGGTGCTCGCCGCCCAGCAGCAGCGGCAGCTTTCCGTCGCGCAGAATTTCCGCCGCGCGGGACTCGATGTCCACAAGGGCACTCTCGCTGGAACCAAAGCACAGCTCCAGGTCGCCGCTGTCAAACACATTCCCATCGGTCAGGTCCTTGTCCTGATAGGGACTGTAAGTTTCCAGACCGTAGCTTTCGTGGCGCATGGCCGCGGGGCCAAAGCGCGCACCGGGGCGGTAGCTTGTGGTGGAATCAAACGGTGCACCGTATAAAACAATGCTTGCCGTGCGGTAGCTGCTGTCGCAGCCGATGAAATTTTCAACATTGCGATGCAGCATCAGTGTTCCTCCACTTCCCGCAGCATTTCCTCAAGGAAAGCGGCAGATAAAACGCCCCGACGTGCAGCCGGGAGGTGTAATAGCGGGTGCGCATGTTCAGCGCGTTCCACGCATCGGCGTCCATATCGTTGATGGGATGATATTTTTTGCTGGCAAAGCCGAACAGCCAGTACCCCGCCGCAAAGGTCGGGATGTGCGCCTGATACACCTTGCTGATGGGAAAGGTGCTGGCAATGCGCTGGTGGCTGCGCTGCATGGCGGTGGCGTCCTCGGCGTAGAACGGGCTGCCCTGCTGGTTGACCATAATGCCGTCCGCGCGCAGGGCGTGAAGCAGCTGCCGTAAAATTCGCGGGTGAACAGCCCCTCCGACGGGCGAACGGGTCGGAGGAATCCACAATAATCAAGTCGTACTCGTTCTCACACTTGCGGATGAATTTCAGCGCATTTTCGTAATAAATATGTACGCGGCGGTCATCCATGCGGCAGGCGTTGCCGGGCAGGTAGCGCGGCAGGCCTCGATGACCTGCGGGTCCATCTCCACAAGGTCAATGCTTTCCACGCGGTCATAGCGGGTCAGCTCCCGCACAACGCCGCCGTCGCCCGCACCGATGACGAGAATATCCTTGGCGTTTTTGTGTACCGACATCGGCACGTGGGTGATCATCTCGTCGTAGATGAACTCGTCGCGCTCGGTCAGCATGACGTTGCCGTCCAGCGTCAGCACGCGGCCAAACTCCGGTGTTTCAAAAATGTCGATGCGCTGATAGTCGCTCTGCTTGGAGTAAAGCTGGCGGTTGACCCGGATGCTGTGCTTGACATCGGGGGTGTGAAACTCCGAAAACCACATTTCCATTGTAAAACCTCCCTGTCAGGCCAGCACGTTCAGGCGCAGAATGTCGGGATCTTCCGGTCCGGTCATGCTGCAGCCCTTGGCCTTGGCGTACTCGATATAGTCTAAAATTTCAGCGGTGATGCGCTCGCCCGGGGCCAGAATCGGGATGCCCGGTGGGTAGCACATGACGAACTCGCTGCATACCATACCCTCGGTCTCGCGCAGGGGCAGGCTCTTCTTGGGGGCGTAGAACGCTTCCTGCGGGCTGGCGGCGACCTCGGGGTCAATGTACTCCTGGCTCAACAGGCCCGCACCGTCGGTGTGGTAGCGGCGTTTGATTTCGGCCAGTGCGCTGACAAGCGCTCGACCTCCTGCGGGCGGTCACCGATGGAGAGATAAGCCAGTATATTGCCGATGTCGCCAAACTCGATCTGAATGTCGTACTCGTCGCGCAGGATGTCATAGACCTCAATGCCCGCAAGACCGATGTCCAGCGTGTGGACGCTGAGTTTTGTCGTATCAAAGTCAAAAACGGAATTTCCGTTGCAAAGCTCCTTGCCGAGCATAGTACCCGCCCACGGCTTGATCTCCTCGCGGGCGTACTCGGCCATATCGGCCACTTGATGGAACACCTGCCGCCCGCGCAATGCGAGATTGCGGCGGGAAATATCAAGGCTCGACATCAGCAGGTAACTGCCGGACGTCGTCTGGGTCAGGTTGATGATCTGCCGCACATAGCCCGCGTGGACATTGGGGCCGGTCAGCAGCAGACTGGACTGGGTCAGGCTGCCGCCGCTCTTGTGCATCGAGACGGAGGCCATATCTGCGCCCGCCGCCATGGCAGAGACAGGCAGCCCGCCGCCAAAATAGAAGTGTGTTCCGTGGGCTTCGTCGGCCAGGCAGAGCATCCCGGCGTCGTGGGCCATCCGCACAATGGCGCGCAGGTCGCTGCAAATGCCGTAGTAGGTGGGGTTGTTCACCAGCACGGCCACGGCGTTGGGGTGCTCGGCAATGGCCTTGGCCACCTGCTCCCGCTTCATGCCCAGACTGATTCCGAGGCGGTTGTCCACCTCCGGGTTGACGTAGACCGGCACCGCACCGCAGAGCACCAGCGCGTTCAGCACGCTGCGGTGCACGTTGCGCGGCAGAATGATCTCATCCCCGCGCTTGCAGGCGGTCAGCACCATGCTTTGTACCGAGCTGGTCGTGCCGCCCACCATTAAAAAGGCGTGTGCCGCGCCAAACGCATCGGCGGCCAGCTCCTCGGCCTCGCGGATGACCGAAACCGGGTGGCAGAGATTGTCCAGCGGCTTCATGCTGTTGACGTCCACACCCACGCACTGCTGGCCCAGAAACGCGGTCAGCTCCGGGTTGCCGCGCCGCGCTTGTGGCCCGGCACGTCAAAGGGCACGACGCGCATACGGCGGAAGTTTTCCAGCGCTTCATGGATGGGTGCGCGGCGCTGGTCCAGCCGGGTGCGCTTTGTTTCTCCGTTCATTTTTACCTCCGTTCGCGGTCCCCTTGCAAAATAAAAAACGCAAGCCGTGCACATACGTGCAGACTTGCGTTTGAATCCAGCGTATTTTTGCACAGGCCGAAACCCCCCGGTACCACACCGGGAGAGCGTCCTGCATGATTCAAAAAGGCTGAGCGTGTCAGAGTCTATATAGCAATTACACTTTTACTACTCTTTATTGACCGTTTCACAAGTCTGCACACCAAAACGTGCAATTTCATGGTTGTAAAGGAACCAACTTATAAAATTTGAGCTTTTAACTCAATCAATAAGGCAACCAAAGTTGCCGATCGGCAGTGGACCCGGCTGTCCGTATGGCCTTAGCCCCCGATGGGCGGTCCGTAGGTAAATTGCTTTGAAAAACTCTTACAAACTCGATTCGTCTTTCAAAATCGAAGAAAGTATAACATGACAAAATTGCCGTGTCAATATTTTGGTGAAAAATAATTTATAGAGTGGTTTTCCTGCAATTCTCAAAGATTGTCGCGCGGCTACGGAATCGTTTCCGCTAAATTTGTCACTATTTTTGGAACATTTCCACAAAAACAGGGGGTGCAAATTTGTGCATCAGGCCGATTTTGCAGTAAATCGCAAAAAACGATTGATTATTGCGCCGGAAAGGTGTATTATAAGATCAATCCGAAACGAAACGTTTCCGACGAAACAAATCAACACCCTTGCAAATCATTGTTTTTCTTGAGAAGGAGGAAAAAACATGAACGCAAAAAAGACACTCTCGATGACTCTGGCAGCCGCTATGGCTGCGGGTCTGCTGGCAGGCTGCGGCGGCAGCTCCTCTACGGCTGCTTCCTCTACCAGTACCAGCACCGAATCCAAGGCTGAATCCACTGCCGCTTCTACCGAGGCGACCACTGATGCAGCCGGCAAGGTCTACTACCTGAACTTCAAGCCCGAGCAGGACGAAGCCTGGCAGAATCTGGCCAAGAAGTACACCGAGGAGACCGGTGTTCCCGTCACCGTCGTGACCGCCGCCTCCGGCCAGTACGAGACTACGCTGATGAGCGAGATGGCCAAGAGCGATGCGCCCACCCTGTTCCAGGTCAATGGCCCTGTCGGTCTGGCAAATTGGAAGGATTACTGCTATGATCTGACCGGTACCAAGATCCTCGGCGATCTGACGAGCGATTCCTACGCCCTGAAGGACGGCGACGCCACGCTGGGTGTTGGCTACGTTATCGAGAGCTACGGCCTGATCACCAACAAGACCCTGCTGGAGAAGGCCGGCTACACCGTTGACGACATCAAGAGCTTTGCCGACCTGAAGAAGGTTGCCGAGGACATCACCGCCCGCAAGGACGAGCTGGGCTTCTCTGCCTTCAGCTCCGCCGGTATGGACGGCTCCTCTGACTGGCGCTACAAGACCCATCTGGCCAACCTGCCATCTACTTCGAGTATCAGGAGGACGGCATCGACAACACCGACGCATCAAGGGCACCTATCTCGACAACTACAAGGATATTTTTGACCTGTACATCAACAACTCCACCTGCGACCCTGCCGAACTGGCTGGCAAGACCGGCGACGACAGCCGCAACGAGTTCCTGAACGAAGAGGCTGTCTTCTTCCAGAATGGTTCTTGGGAGTACAACAACCTCGTCGGCGATGGCAAGCCCTTCACCGATGATGATCTGACCATGATCCCCATCTACGTTGGCGCTGGCGACGAGGCCAATCAGGGTCTGTGCACCGGCACTGAGAACTACTGGTGCGTCAACAAGGAAGCCAGCGAGGACGACATCAACGCAACGCTCGACTTCATCTACTGGTGCGTTTCCTCTGACGAGGGCACCAAGGCCATGGCGGATGACATGGGCTTCGTTATCCCCTTCAAGAATGCTGCTGAGTCCCCGAACCTCTTCGTCAAGGTCGACAAGGAAATGACCGCCGCGGGCAAGACCCCTGTGGCTTGGAACTTCTCCACCATGCCTTCCGAGAACTGGAAGAACGGTGTTGGTTCTGCTCTGACCGCTTACGCCGCCGGTACCGGCAGCTGGGATGATGTCGTCACCGCTTTCGTCGATGGCTGGGCATCCGAGGCTGCTCTGAACGCTGCTGCATAACATAAGATCGTTTTCTCTACTCTGAAAGCTTTTTCTCCTTACCTAGTATTACCGGTTAGCGGGGCGGGCGGTTTCGCCCGCCCCGCTTCTTTGCAGAAAACAAAAATCACAACAAAGGGAGCATACTTATGGAAAAAGCCATTCGACGTTATTGGCCTGTTTTCGTACTGCGACCCTCATCGCCTTTATTATCGGCTTTGTCTGGCCGTTTATCTGGGGTGCAGGGCTGTCGTTCTGCAAGTTCACCACCGTCAAAAATGTGCAGTTTGCGGGCTTAAGCAACTACGCAATGATTTGGTCGGATAACACCTTCACCCATGCGTTCTGGTTCACAGCGGCGTTCACCGTCGTGTCCACCCTGCTGATCAACGTGCTGGCCTTTGCCATCGCGCTGCTTCTCACCCGCGGTATGCACGGCACCAACGCTTTCCGCACCATCTTCTTCCTGCCGAACCTGATCGGCGGCATCGTGCTGGGCTATATCTGGCAGATCCTGCTCAACGGTCTGCTGTCCTCCTGGGGTAAGTCGCTGCTGGCGCTGAATGCCACTTACGGCTTCTGGGGTTTGATCATCCTGATGTGCTGGCAGCAGATCGGCTACATGATGATCATCTATATTGCCGGTTTGCAGAATGTGCCTGTGGATCTGGTGGAGGCCGCACGCATTGACGGTGCAACAAGCAGCCAGATTTTGTTCAAAATCAAAATCCCGATGGTCATGCCCAGCGTGACGATCTGCACCTTCCTGACGCTGACGAACTCCTTCAAGCTGTTCGACCAGAACCTCTCGCTGACAGCCGGTGAGCCTGCAAAGCAGTCCATGATGCTGGCCTACAACATCTACGACACGTTCTACGCACGCTCCGGACCCCAGTGGAAGGGCATCGGTCAGGCCAAGGCCGTCGTTTTCTTCCTGTTTGTGGTCGTTTTTTCGCTGCTCCAGCTGCATTTTACCCGCTCTAAGGAGGTGCAGGCATAATGGGTGCTACTAAAAAAGACCGCCGCATCAACGCGGTACTGTCCGTTCTGCTCACGATCCTGTGCATCGCCTGGATGTACCCGGTGTTCATGATTTTGATGAACTCCCTCAAGACCGAGCGCGCCATCACGACGAGCCACGCCTTTGAGCTGCCGAACGCCGAGACCTTCGTCGGCTGAAAAACTACATTTATGGCATTCAGGAAATGGACTTTTTGTCCTCTTTCTGGTATAGTTTAGTGATCACGGTTTCGTCTGTGGCACTGATTTTGCTGTGCTGCTCCATGTGCGCATGGTATATCACCCGTGTGCAGAACACCTTGTCCAAAGGTATGTACTATCTGTGCGTATTCAGCATGATTGTTCCCTTCCAGATGGTCATGTTCACACTGGCAAAAACCGCTGATACCTTAAAGCTGAATAACCCTACAACATCTGCATCATCTATCTGGCTTCGGCGCGGGACTTGCGGTGTTCATGTTCACCGGCTTTGTAAAATCCATGCCGATTGCTATTGAAGAAGCCGCTATGATCGACGGCTGCAATCCCATCCAGATTTTCTTCAAGGTCGTCTGCCCGATTTTGAAGCCGACGATGATCTCTACCGCCATTTTGGAAACCATGTGGGTCTGGAACGACTATCTGCTGCCCACGCTGGTGCTGGACATCAAGACCTACCGCACGATTCCTATGGCGATCCAGTATTTCCGCGGCAGCTACGGCAAGGTGGAGATGGCACCCATGATGGCCTGCATCATGATTACGGTGTTGCCTGTTATCGTGCTGTACCTGATCTGCCAGAAATATATTATCGATGGCGTGGTCGCCGGTGCAGTCAAGGGGTAAATTTGACACTTCTTCAAGAAAGAGGATTGGCAAATGACCATCAAAGACATCGCGCGGGAGTCCGGCTATGCGGTCGGGACCGTCTCACGAGCCTTAAATAACGCCCCCGGCGTCAGTGCAGAAACCCGTCAAAAAATATTGGAAATCGTAAACCGCCACAATTATGAACCGAACGCCAACGCCAAGCATCTGAAGCAGCAGGCCAACGATGGGATCGCACTGATTGTGAAAGGCACCCAGAATATGCTGTTTGCCGGCATTTTGGAACCGCTGCAGCAGATCATTGAGGAAAGCGGCTACGTTGCGACGGTCTACTATATTGACGAGGAGGCCAACGAGGTTGCGCAGGCCCGACGCATCTGCACAGAGCGCAAACCCCATGGTATATTGTTTCTCGCTCAAATCCGGAATACTTCACGCCGGAGTTGGAGGCACTGGGTATCCCCTGCCTGCTGCTGACAAACAGCGCGGCATCCCTGCGCATCCGCAATTTGTCCAGTGTGTCCGTAGACGATATGGCTGCATCGGACACGATGATCGAATATCTGTACAAAAAGGGGCACCGCCGCATCGGAATCATCGGCGGCAAGCCCAATCTTTCCCGTCCAAGTCTCGCCCGTCTGGCCGGCTGTCAGGGTGCTATGCTGCGCCTTGGTCTGCCGTTTGACATGGAAAAGCAGTATGCGTATGCGCGGTTCTCGCTTTCCAGCGGGTATGAGGCAATGGAGTATCTCTTAAAGCACAGTCCCGACATTACGGCAGTGTTTGCCATGTCCGACCTGATGGCGCTCGGCGCAATTCGTGCGCTGCGGGATCACGGGCTGTGTGTGCCGCAGGATATTTCCGTCACAGGTTTTGACGGCATTGCGCTGGGACAGTACAGTGTGCCCCGGCTGACGACCATCCGGCAGAATATGGGGCAATTGGCGCAGCGTTCGGCGCGGATCCTGCTCCACAACATCCAAAACCCGGCAATGCCGTGCACGAGATCGTCTCCTTCGATCTGACCGAAGGAGAAAGCGTGCGCGAACTGTGAACGAAAGACATCCCGGCTGCTTACTATCAAAAGAAAGAGGGGTTCTCTGATGAGAGCAAGCGGCATTCTAATGCCCATTTCAAGTCTGCCCTCGCCTTACGGTATTGGTACCATGGGTGCAGCCGCGCGCAGCTTTGTGGACTTTTTGGTCAAGTCCGGGCAGCATACTGGCAGATTCTGCCGTCTGCCCCACCAGCTACGGCGACAGTCCCTATCAGTCGTTCTCGACCTTTGCGGGCAACCCGTATTTTATCGATCTGGACGATCTGGCAAAGCAGGGACTGCTGCTGCCGGAGGAATATACGTCCATCGACTGGGAATGCACCCCCGACTGCATCAACTACGGCGTCATGTACGAAAAGCGCTACGCAGTGCTGCGCTGTGCTGCCAACGTCTGCTGGCAAAGCCCGGTGCCGACTACCGCCGCTTTGTGAAAGAAAACGACTTCTGGCTGCCCGACTACGCGCTGTTCATGGCGCTGAAGGACGCCCACAACGGAGTCTGCTGGCTGGAATGGAAGAACCGCTGCGGCGCCGTGAGCCCGCTGCCCTGGCAGCAGCCAGGCAGCAGTACGCCGACGATGTGGCGTTCTGGCAGGCTGTACAGTTTATGTTCTACAGTCAGTGGCAGGCGCTGAAGCACTACGCCAACCAGCAGGAAATCCGCATCATCGGCGACCTTCCCATCTATGTGGCGCTGGACAGCGTCGATGTGTGGAGCTGCCCGCAGGAGTTCCAGCTCGACGAAAACCTGCTGCCCACCGAGGTGGCAGGCTGCCCGCCGGACGGCTTCTCCGCCACAGGCCAGCTGTGGGGCAACCCGCTGTTCGACTGGGACTCCATGGCCAAGACCGGCTACGCATGGTGGGTGCGGCGCATCAAACACATGTGCAGCATCTATGATGTGGTTCGCATTGACCACTTCCGCGGATTTGCGGGCTATTATGCTATCCCCTACGGGGAAGCAACCGCCCGGAACGGCCGCTGGCGCGAAGGTCCCGGCTATGCGCTGTTTGCTGCCATAAAGAAAAAGCTGGGCAGCCCGCGCATCATCGCCGAGGATTTGGGATTCCTGACGGAAGATGTCACTGCCTGCTGAAGCAATGCGGCTATCCCGGCATGAAAGTGTTGGAGTTTGCCTTTGACAGCCGTGACGGTGGCGATTACCGCCCCCACAGCTACCCCAAGAACTGCATTGCCTATGTAGGCACCCACGACAACGAGCCTGTGAACGGCTGGATGGAAACCGCCGCCCCTGAGGACGTGGCGCGCGCCGTGCGCTACCTGAATCTGACGAAGAAAGAGGGCTATCACTGGGGCATGATGCGCGGCATCTGGTCCAGTGCTGCCGATCTGGCTGTCGTGCAGGCACAGGATCTGCTGGGCCTTGGGCATGAATCCCGCATGAACACGCCGTCCACTCTGGGCGGCAACTGGTGCTGGCGTGCCGAACCCGGTGTCTTTAACACAAGGCTGGCCAAAAAGCTGCACAGTGAAATGGAACTGTACGGACGTTTGCCGGAATGAAAACAGCCTTCGTGCTATGGTGTCGGCTCGTCCTCCGTGCAGGATCCGCTGCCTAAACACATCAAGGCCGCATTCAAATTATTCAACCGTTGTATCACACGATACAACGGTATTTTTATTGACAAAAAGTTCCTGCCGCTTAGAGCTGCTTTACCTTCTTCCGATAGGTTCATTCCCCATCTTGCTTTCTGCCTACAATCAAAATGCTGCAACTGCTGTCCCTGCGGCAAGGAGGGCGGCGGAGATTCTTTGCACGAAGGCGAGGGCTTTGGGGCCGTCGCCGTGGACGCAGACGGAATCGGCCTGCAGGGTTACGGTGCTGCGTCGTCGGCCTGTACGGTACCCTGCGCCGCCATCTGCAAGACCCGCGCAATGGCGGTATCCTCGTCCTCGATCATTGCGCCGGGAGCGCCGCGTGGCACAAGGCTGCCGTCGGCTGGTAGCCGCGGTCTGCAAATACCTCGCTGGCAACGGGCAGTCCGATGGCGTTTGCGCCTTGACCATCTCGCTGCCGGAGAGCGCCAGCAGCACAGCACCGGGAGCTGCAGCCTGCACAGCGCGGCAGATGGCCGCCGCCAGCACCGGATCCTTGGCGGCCATGTTGTACAGCGCGCCGTGGGGTTTGACGTGGTGCAGCGGTACGCCCGCCGTGTCGCAGAATGCCTTCAGCGCACCGATCTGGTACATCACGTCGGCCTCGGCTTCGGCGGGGGAAATTGCCATTCTGCGGCGGCCAAAGCCCTGCAAATCCGGCAGTCCCGGGTGTGCACCCACCTGCACGCCGTACTTTTTGCACAGAAGAACGCTCTTTTGCATTACGGACGGATCGCCCGCGTGGAACCCGCAGGCGATGTTCGCGCTGGTCACATAGGGCAAAATTTCGGCATCCATGCCGATGGTGTACGCGCCGAAACTCTCGCCCAGGTCGCAGTTTAAATCAATGGACGGCATTGCAACATCCCCCTTAGTATTTCAGCAGTGTGTTTTTTACGTCGGTCACAAACATATACCCCGGCGCGTGCGTGATGCAGAATTCCGGCTTCGAGTGCATGACCACGGCCTGGGGCGTGACCCCGCAGGGCCAGAAAACCGGTGTTTCGCCCGGACGAATCGTCACGGCATCGCCGTAATCAGGGTGGGCCAGATCGGTGATGCCGATGGCTTCCGGCGTGCCGATCTGCACCGGCGCACCGTGCACGCGGGGCATGCCCGCCGTGATGGCTACCGCCGCAGGCACCTGCGCGTGGGGAATCGGACGCATACTGACGACCATATTTCCGCTGAACATCCCCGCGGGCGTGCAGGGGATGTTGGTGTTGTACATCGGCACATTGACGCCTTCCTCGATCTGGCGCACCGGGATGTTCGCGTCCAGCAGCGCCGACTCAAAGGAGAAGCTGCACCCGATGAGGAAGCTGACCAAATCGGACCGTTCCTCAAAATAGCGCACCACATCGGTGGTTTCTTCGGTCAATTCGCCGTTTCGGTAGATGCGGTAGCGCGGGATGTCCTGCGCAATATCGCTGCCCGGGGCAAATTGGGGAGAAGCTGCGCTCCCCGGCATCGGCCACTTCCAGCAGCGGGCAGGCCTTGGGGTTGCGCTGGCAGAACAGCAGGAAATCCCACGCCAGTGCCTTGGGAAGCACCACCAGATTGCCCTGGGCGTAGCGTCGCAGCAGCCTGTGGTCGGGGCATCCAGCTTGCCCGCGCGGATCAACGCCCGAATCTCAGCCGGGGGAAATGCGGAATAGTTCATAACGTGCACCTTCTTTTACAAGCGATCTCTTACCCGCTGCCACAGGGCCGCCTGCTGCCGGGCAGCCTGCACGGCCCGGGACGGCGTCACAAAGGTAAAGCATACCCGCTGCCCGGGGCGGAGCTGCGCCAGCGCGGGCAAGTCGGCAGAAATCACCGTGGCAATTTTGGCATAGCCGCCCGTGGTCTGGTGGTCGGCCAGCATGACAATGGGCTGCCCGTCGGCGGAGACCTGCACCGACCCGGGCACAATACCGTCGGAGAGAATATCCGCGCCGCGGCGCATTTGCAGCGGCGTGCCCGCCAGCTTGCAGGCCATACGGTCACAGTCCGGCGTCAGGGTATAGATACCGTGGATAAATCCTGCCGGCCCTGCATGGTAAAGGCGGCGTCCTGCGGGCCGGGCACGGCGCGCAGC
>ENA-OQCN01000295-OQCN01000295.1-human-gut-metagenome-genome-assembly--contig:-NODE-295-length-26646-cov-2.661035_pt1 | contig 26646 bp, 42 predicted proteins | sample MGYA00242497_ERZ504576 | MGnify/ENA primary metagenome ERZ504576 (study PRJEB26092, sample SAMD00036296) | human gut metagenome | host: Homo sapiens | study: EMG produced TPA metagenomics assembly of... | reverse complement strand
CAAGACAATTCCTGTGATACTAGAGCGTGTCTGAAAAATCATTTCCGCAATCTGCAAGCCCCAGTTGCGGTATATTTTACCCTCATTCGGTTGCCGTAGCCCGCTACGCCGCCCTCATTCGGATAAAATCTCCCACAAACTGGGACTCGCAGCTCACGAAAAGCCTTTTTCAAACACGCTCTAGGCAGGGATGTGTGAGGTTCCCTGTACAGTCTGGAAAATAGATTCTGCGAATTAAGACTTTGACGGAATAAACGGTGAGATCGCTCCTGCTACATTCGAGATCGGCATGGTCTGGAGCCATATATGTCCCGGGCCGGTGATGACGGTGTTGAAGATGCCTTCCCCGCCAAAAAGCATATTTTTCATACCGGGAACGGTCTGGATATCCATGGAACAGGTGGCTTCCATAGCAGCCAGATAACCGGTATCGACGATGATCTGCTGACCGGGCTGCAGGTCGTATTCGACAACATGGCCGTCAAATTCCAGGAATACCATCCCTTCTCCGGCAAGGCGCTGCATGATAAATCCCTCACCGCCGAAGAGTCCGGAACCGAAGCGTTTCTGGAAGAAAACAGAAAGGTTTACCCCGGCTTCGGAAGCGAGAAAACCGGACTTTTGTACGATCAGTTCCCGCCCGGGGGAAATCTGATAAGGAAGAATACTTCCCGGGAAGCAGGAGGCAAAAGCAATCATGCCGGGACCGCCCTGGGCAGTATAGATATTCTGAAACATGGATTCACCGGAAAACATTCGTCCGAAAGCCTTTCCGATGCCGCCGTTGGTAGAAGTTGCCATGTGCATGTTTGGAGACATCCAGCTCATGCTCCTTTTTCTGTGATCATTTTTTCACCGCCGTCCAGATAACAGATAACAACGGGTAAAGTGTCGCCCTGAATTTCATAACGCATAGTATGTACCTCCTGTATAGAAAATTTGCAGCTGTTCAGTTATGAGCAAGTAGCGAAGCGGATTGCGAATATCCGCTTGAATGAGTTCCGGAGTTTTTTACATCCTGCCTGGAACAGTGAAAATCATGGTTATGATGATGTTTCTACTGGTATTATATCAAAGTAGACAGCTGGATGATATGGAATTAAGAAAAAAGTAAACAATAAAATTTGAAAAAAGTGTTTGACAAATATATATGTATGTGGTAATTTATAGAAAAGTTTAGTGTAGTAAACCGTTGAAGCGGAGATCAAAGCAGTTATGCGCGCACAGAGAGTCCGGGAGGGTGAGAGCCGGGTGGAGATGCAGGCTGCCAAATGGACCGCTGAGGGCGCAGTGAACAGTCATTATTTCGAATCGGCTCAGTATTCTGCGACGTGGGGCATACGTCAGTTGCCGGGAATATGCAGGTATTCCGCAAAGCGCACAGTGCAAACTGTGAAACAAGGTGGTACCGCGGGTAGTTTATCATACGCTCGTCCTTGACAGAAGAACAAGTTTCTGTCGAGGGCGGGCGTTTTTTCGCGTTGTGTATCAATAATTGATCTGGTGAATCAATTTTGATTCGCGGGCAATAAGTCAAGGTTCATGCTTGCCTGAGACTTTCGCGGCAGGACAGAAAAACAAAGGGAAAGACAGTAACAGAAAAGATTTACAGGAGGTGCCCGAATGTATCCAACATTAGAAAAGGTAAAAGAAATCGCAGCCAGTGGAGAGTATCACAGGATTCCCGTATGTAAGGAGTTATATGCGGATCGATATACACCCGTAGAAGTGATGCGGGTTTTGCGGAAAGCAAGTAAGCATTGTTATCTGCTCGAGAGTGCCAGTCAGACGGAGGTGTGGGGAAGATTTTCTTTTCTCGGTTATGAGCCGGCGATGGAGATCACCTGTACGGATGGAGTCCTGAATATCCGCAAACCCGGGGAGGATATGGTTGTGACAAAGAAAGTGGAACATCCGGGCGATACTCTGCGGGAGATTATTGAACAGTATAAAACACCGGTGATGGAAGAACTTCCATCATTTACCGGCGGCTGGTAGGGTACTTTTCCTATGACTATATCAAATACAGCGAACAGAAATTAAAACTCGAAGATAAAGAGCAGCAGGATTTCAGGGATATGGATCTGATGTTGTTCGATCAGGTGATTGCCTTTGATCATTACCGTCAGAAAGTGTTGCTGATCACCGGAGTGATGACCGATGATCTGGAAGCGTCTTATCAGAAGGCAGAAGGAAAATTGGAAGAGATGGCACAGCTTCTGAAAACCGGACCGCATATGGAATTCGAAAAACTGAAGCTGGAGTCCGATATCCGGCCACAGTTCCCGGAAGCGGAATACTGTAAGATGGTGGAGAAAGCCAAACATTACATCCGTGAGGGTGACATTTTCCAGGTGGTATTATCGAATCCGATGCGGGCGAAAGCGACAGGAAATCTTTTCGATACCTACCGGGTGCTGAGGGCGACAAACCCATCTCCGTATATGTTCTATTTTTCCAGCGACGATATTGAGATTGCGGGAGCATCTCCGGAGACTCTGGTAAAACTGGAAGCCGGGAATCTGAGTACTTTCCCGTTGGCCGGAACCAGACCGAGAGGAAAGACAAGGAAGAAGACAGGGAACTGGAAGCCGGACTTTTAAAAGATGAAAAAGAACGGGCAGAACACAACATGCTGGTGGATCTGGGAAGAAATGATATCGGAAAGATCAGTAAGATCGGCAGTGTAAAAGTGGAAAAATACATGTGTGTGGAACATTTTTCACATGTCATGCATCTTGGTTCTACGGTAGTCGGAGATCTGCGAGAGGATAAAGATGCGGTGGATGCCGTTGATGCGATTCTGCCGGCCGGAACACTCTCCGGAGCACCGAAGTTCCGGGCCTGTCAGATCATCGAAGAACTGGAACACAGCAAACGTGCATCTACGGTGGGGCGATCGGTTATCTTGATTTTACAGGAAATCTGGATACCTGTATCGCAATCCGCCTGGTTTATAAAAAGAAAGGCGAAATCTGTATTCGTTCCGGTGCCGGTATCGTGGCGGACAGCGTACCGGAGAAAGAATTTGAAGAATGCTGCAACAAGGCACGGGCCGTGGTTCAGGCAATTGCACAGGCACAGGAGGGATTGGAATGATAGTACTGATTGATAATTACGACAGTTTTTCTTATAACTTATATCAGCTGATCGGTTCCGTGGAGCCGGACGTCAAAGTTGTACGAAACGATGCATACACGGTGGAAGAGATCGAGGCGATGAAACCGGAAGCCATCATCTTCTCCGGGACCCGGAAAACCGTCTGATGCAGGAATCTGTATTGAGGCGGTCCGGTATTTTGCAGGAAAGGTTCCGATCTTTGGTGTGTGTCTGGGACATCAGGCAATCTGCGAAGCATTTGGTGGAACGGTGTCCTATGCGAAAGAACTGATGCACGGAAAACAGAAAGAGATTCATCCGATCGGTGAAAATCAGCTGTTTCAGGGGGTGCCGGAGACATTTCCGGCAGCGCGGTATCACTCACTGGCAGCATTAAAGGAAGAACTGCCGGAAGAACTGAAAGTGACTGCGGAGTCGGAAGACGGAGAAGTGATGGCGGTAGAACACACAAAATATCCGATCTATGGTGTACAGTTTCACCCGGAATCGGTGATGACACCGGATGGCAAGATTATGATAGAGAACTTTATGGATGTAGTCAGAGGAGGAAGAGAACAATGATCAAAGAAGCAATTATCAAAGTGGCAAAAAAAGAAGATCTGACATATGAAGAATCAAAAGCTGTTATGAATGAGATCATGGATGGAGAAACTTCTCAGGTACAGACGGCGGCATATCTGACAGCCTTAGCGATGAAGGGTGAAACCATTGATGAGATCACAGGATCTGCCGAAGGTATGCGTTCCCATGCCCTGCAGTTAAAACATGATATGGATGTCCTGGAGATTGTCGGTACCGGTGGGGACGGTTCCAATTCTTTTAATATTTCCACAACCGCTTCTCTGGTCATCGCAGCAGGTGGTGTTCCGGTAGCAAAACATGGAAACCGTGCGGCATCTTCCAAATCAGGAGCAGCGGATGTACTGGAAGCCCTGGGTGTAAAGATCACGCTGACACCGGAACAGAGTGAAAAAATACTGGAAAAGATCGGGATCTGTTTCCTGTTTGCACAGACTTATCACACCGCGATGAAATATGTGGCACCGGTCAGAAAAGAACTGGGTATCCGCACAGTGTTTAACATTCTCGGACCGCTGACGAACCCGGCAAATGCAAACATGCAGATCATGGGTGTCTACAGTGAAGAGCTGGTAGAGCCGATGGCACAGGTTCTGGTGAAACTGGGCGTGAAAAAGGGTATGGTTGTGTATGGTACGGACAGCTGGATGAGATCTCGATGAGTGCACCGACTGCTGTGTGTGAGATCTGTGATGGTAAATTAGCTCCTTATGAGATAGTTCCGGAACAGTTCGGTTACAAAAAATGCGAGAAAGACGAGTTAAAAGGTGACACTCCGCAGGAAAATGCGACCATCACCCGAGCAATCCTCGATGGTAGTGAACAGGGGGCGAAACGACAGGCCGTGTGCATGAACGCCGGAGCCGCTCTGTATGTGGCAGGAAAAGCAGGGACACTGGAAGACGGTGTACGTCTGGCAGAGCAACTGATCGACAGCGGTGCAGCACTGAAGAAACTGGAAGCATTCATTCGGGAGAGTAATGAAGCATGAATATATTAGAAGAAATTGCAGGAAAGACAAGAGAGCGGATTGACCAGGAAAAAGATAAGGTATCTGTTGCAGAATTAAAGGAAAGGATCCGGGACCGGGAACAGAATCCGGCGATTCTTCCGACACTGTCTTTTTATCAGGCATTGAAAAAAGAAGGGATGTCCTATATCTGTGAGGTGAAGAAAGCATCTCCGTCAAAAGGACTGATCGCACCGGATTTTCCGTATGTGAAGATCGCAAAAGAATATGAGGCAGCGGGTGCATCGGCGATTTCCTGTCTGACAGAGCCCTTTTATTTTCAGGGATCCGACCGGTATCTGGAAGAGATTACAGCGGCAGTGAATATTCCGGTACTCCGGAAAGATTTTACAGTAGATGAGTATATGATCTATCAGGCGAAAGCTTTGGGGCATCAGCAGTACTTCTGATCTGTGCGATCCTTGATGATGTACAGCTGAGAGAGTACCGGCAGCTGGCAGAAAGTCTGGGGCTGGATGCGCTGGTGGAAGCACATGATGAGCGGGAAGTAGAGCGGGCATTGGAAGCCGGAGCGAAGATCGTAGGAGTCAATAACCGGGATCTTCGGACATTCCGGGTGGATATGAATAACAGCATCCGGCTGCGGAATCTGGCACCGGAGGAAGTGGTCTTTGTATCAGAAAGCGGAATCAGGACGAGTGCAGATATCAACCTGTTATATGATAACCGGGTGGATGCCGTGCTGATCGGAAAAACGCTGATGCGAAGCCCGGATAAAAAGGCGATGCTTGAGACACTGAACGGAAAACCGCTTTCCCGGTAAATGAGAGAGCGGATGCGGGTAAGGAAGGGAAATCCTGTATAACGCATATCGGGGTAAAAAGCAGCAGGAGAGATTATGCATGAGCAGAATAAAAATATGCGGTCTGCGGCGGCCGGAGGATATCGCGGCGGTCAATGAGGCAAGGCCGGATTACTGTGGATTTATTGTGGAATATCCAAAAAGCAGACGGAGTATCGACCGGACAACATTACGGGAACTGGTACGGGGACTGCGGGAGGAAATTGTTCCGGTAGGTGTATTTGTCAATGCACCGAAAGAGCTGGTGGCAGAGCTTCTCGAGGAGGGAACGATACAGATAGCACAGCTTCACGGACAGGAATCGCAGGAATATATACAGGAATTAAAGGTACTGACAGAAAAACCGCTGATTCAGGCATTTTCCATAAAGTCGAAGGAAGATGTGGAGCGGGCCCGGGAGAGTGTGGCGGATTATATTTTACTGGATCAGGGAAGCGGCGGAACGGGAAAAGTGTTTGACTGGTCTCTGGTGGGTGAAGTCGGACGACCGTATTTTCTGGCCGGAGGTCTCGATGTGGAAAATCTGCGGGAAGCGATCGGGCTGCTTCATCCATGGGCGGTGGATCTGAGCAGCAGTCTGGAGATTGATGGAATAAAAAATGCCGGACGGATCTGTCAGGCAGTGGAAATAGTAAGAATGGAGGAAACAAAAGATGTCAAAAGGTAGATTTGGAGTACATGGCGGACAGTATATTCCGGAGACGCTGATGAATGCGGTTCTGGAACTGGAGGAAGCCTACAATCATTATAAAAATGACCCGGAGTTCAACCGGGAACTGGCGGAGCTTCTGAATGAATATGCGGGAAGACCGTCCAGGCTGTACTATGCGGCTCATATGACAGAGGATCTCGGTGGGGCAAAAGTGTATCTGAAGAGAGAAGATCTGAACCATACCGGTGCACATAAGATTAATAACGTGCTGGGGCAGGTACTGCTGGCAAAGAAAATGGGAAAAACCCGTGTAATCGCAGAGACAGGAGCCGGTCAGCATGGGGTGGCGACAGCTACTGCAGCTGCCATGATGGGTATGGAATGTGAAGTATTTATGGGAAAAGAGGATACGGAGCGTCAGGCGCTGAACGTGTATCGGATGCGCCTTCTGGGAGCGAAAGTTCATGCGGTTACTTCCGGAACTGCCACGTTAAAAGATGCAGTTTCCGAGACCATGAGAGAGTGGACAAACCGGGTCGCAGATACGCATTATGTGCTGGGTTCTGCGATGGGACCGCATCCTTTTCCGACGATTGTCAGAGATTTTCAGGCGGTAATTTCCAAAGAGATCAAGGAGCAGATTCTGGAGAAAGAAGGACGGCTTCCGGATGCTGTGCTGGCGTGTGTCGGCGGCGGATCGAATGCGATCGGAACCTTTTATAATTTTATCGAAGATGAAGGTGTACGTCTGATCGGCTGTGAGGCAGCTGGACGGGGTATTAATACGGCAGAAACTGCAGCAACGATCGCTACCGGAAAGCTTGGTATCTTCCATGGAATGAAATCTTATTTCTGCCAGGATGAATATGGTCAGATCGCACCGGTATATTCGATCTCAGCCGGACTGGATTATCCGGGTGTGGGACCAGAGCATGCCCATCTGTATGACACCGGACGTGCGGAGTATGTGCCGGTCACGGATGATGAGGCAGTAGATGCCTTTGAATATTTGTCTAAGGTTGAAGGTATTATCCCGGCGATCGAGAGCGCCCATGCAGTTGCGTATGCGAAGAAGCTGGTGCCGACGATGGGAAAGGATCAGATTGTAGTAATTACCATCTCCGGAAGGGGAGATAAAGACTGTGCAGCGATTGCCCGCTACAGAGGGGAGGATATCCATGAATAAGAGAATTACAGAGAGTTTTACAAAAGGGAAAGCATTTATTCCGTTTATTACCTGCGGGGATCCGTCACTGGAGGTGACAGAGCAGCTTGTATATGCCATGGAGGAAGCAGGGGCAGATCTGATCGAACTGGGAATCCCGTTTTCTGACCCGACCGCCGAAGGTCCGGTGATCCAGGCGGCAAATGTCCGTGCGCTGTCCGGTGGAGTTACGACGGACAAGGTTTTTGAGATGGTTGAGAAGATCCGGAAGAATTCCAGTATTCCGATGGTGTTTATGACGTATGCAAATGTAGTGTTTTCTTATGGTACGGAGCGGTTTGTGAAGAAGGCTGCTGAGGTTGGCATGGACGGACTGATCTTACCGGATGTGCCGTTTGAGGAGAAAGAGGAGTTTGACGGAATCTGCAAGGAGTACGGACTGGATCTGATTTCTCTGATCGCACCGACTTCGCATGAGAGAATCTCCATGATCGCGAAGGAAGCGCAGGGATTTGTGTACTGTGTTTCTTCTCTGGGGGTTACGGGTATGCGCTCTCAGATCACGACGGATATCGGAGCGATGGTGGATCTGGTGAAGAAGGCAAAGGATATTCCTTGTGCCGTTGGTTTTGGTATCTCGAATCCGGAGCAGGCGAAGAAGATGGCCGGGCAGTCGGACGGAGTAATTGTCGGATCGGCGATCGTGAAGCTTTGCGGACAGTATGGGGTGGAGTGTGTTCCTTATGTGAAGGAGTATGTGAAATCTATGAAGGATGCTGTCAGGGAGGCTTAGTTTTTCTTTTACGCCGAACAAAATGGAGCGCCTGTCCGTAAGCTGCAGACAACCGCTGGTAACGCAAATCTGAACTAATCGTTAACTGCATCTAAGACTCTCGCGAGAGCGCTCGAGCCTAAGATTCCGTAAACGATGGATCTCATCTTTGCTAAGGGCACCAGCAAAAGCTGTCTGCAGCTTACGGGCAGGCGCTCCATTTCTGTGGATTGGTGGATGAGAGGGTCTTGATGTGAGTGCTTCCTTTACGGTGTTGATGCCGGCTTTTTTCGATTGAGGTTGTTGCCCACCCCAGAACCTGCTCCTTCCACGTCCGGGTTTCAAGACACTACAACATACATAATCCTACACATCCAACTGAGACATAGGGATACACCAGAGGGGGAAGAATATTCGATATTTGAATTTACACATGTGAAATGTAAACTTAAAATTAAAATAAGTTGACAATTAATACTTTTATGTGTTAAAGTGATATCCGTACGAAAAATGAAAGGGCATTTTGCCCGTGACAAATGAAAGGATATGTTATGAATTCCGAATTTTATGAAAAAGAAGTACCTGTTCTTTCCAGGGAGGATGCGATCGCTATATTGAACACGCCGGATGAAGAGCTGGATGTGCTGATCGATCGCGCGAAGAGTTTACGATATCGATATAAGGGGAATCGTGTAAGTATTCATATTCTTACCAATGCCCGCAGCGGCAACTGTTCTCAAGATTGTGCTTACTGTGCACAGTCATGTCGTTCTACCGCAGATATTGATAAGTACAAATGGGTAGATGAAGATAAGCTGTATCAGGATAATGATTTCGTAAATGAGTATCATTTATCCAGACATTGTATCGGTCTGAGTGGTATGAAATTTACGGATAAAGAGATTGAAGAACTTGCCCGCGGATCCGGAAGATGAAAGAACAAGGAACGCATCTTTGCTGCTCCATCGGTTTTCTGACAGAAAAACAGGCCAGAATGCTCAGGGAAGCCGGTTTGGACCGGATCAATCATAATCTGAACAGCAGTCGTTCTTATTATCATAATATCTGCAGTACACATACTTTCGAGCAGCGTGTACAGAATATCCGCATGCTTCAGGGAATTGGTTTTGAAATCTGCAGTGGCGGGATCATCGGTATGGGTGAAAGTAAAGAAGATGTAGTTGACATGCTCCTTGAACTGCGTGAGATTCAGCCGGAGGCATTGCCGATCAATTTCCTCCTGCCGATCAAAGGAACTCCGCTTGGAGATGCCGATATCTCCATGCTGACAACCGAATACTGCATGAAAGTTCTCTGCCTTGCAAGACTTCTTGTGCCAAAAGCAGATATCCGCTGCGCCGCCGGAAGAGAAGTATATTTTAAAGGGGAAGAAAAGAAACTGCTTAGCGTAGTGGATTCTATCTTTGCTTCAGGTTATCTGACAGAAGGTGGTCAGGGGATCGAAGATACTCTGAAAACGATTACGGATGCCGGATTTACTTATGAGATTGAATCAGCATAATTGACAAACTTTAGAAGGAGAAGTATTAACATGAATCAGACACAAAGCAGTACGATATCCCGCAGTAAAACCTATGAAATAACCATAACAGCTCTGATGACAGCAGTCACCTGTATTCTTGCTCCGATGTCCATTCCAATCGGGCCGGTTCCGATTTCATTCACCAATCTGGCGATTTATCTGTCCCTGTATCTTCTCGGATGGAAAAAAGGAACCATCAGTTATCTGATCTATCTTTTGATCGGTCTTGTTGGGCTCCCGGTATTCTCCGGTTTCACTGGTGGTCCGGCGAAATTGGCAGGGCCTACAGGTGGATATATCATCGGATTTATCGTAATGGCAGTCATTGCCGGACTGTTCATCGACAACTGCCGCAAACCATGGATCCAGCTTATCGGTATGATCGTCGGAACCATCGTATGTTACCTTTTCGGAACCGTATGGTTCTGCGTGGTCGCAGGTTATACTTTCCAGGCAGCCCTCGCAGTCTGCGTCATCCCGTTTATTCCGGCCGACCTGGTAAAAATGATTATCGCGATGCTCATCGGACCGATGATAAAGAAAAGAATACGGTAATCGCGGCAGTCGCCAAGGTCCTGTGCAAGCATGGACTTTGACTCTGTTGCCCGCATAAATAAAAATGCTCCTGATCAATCATCAGGAGCATTTTATTGCACTGCATATCAATAATTAGTTCGGTGGACCAATTTTGATTTACGCATTCAATTGTTCAATCGCAGCAACCGTTCTCTCATATTCTTTCGCAACCGCGTTCATCATATTGTCATCTTCGGCAGGTTGCCTGCGCGGAGAACTTCGGTGAGAGTGGCGGTGGCTTCATAGAGCGGGGTGAATCCAAGGTTCTGTGCGACGCCTTTTAAGGTGTGGGCAGCACGGAACGCTTCTTCTACATTTTTTTCTTCCAGAGTGCTCTGGAGCTGGGAAAAGCTGGGGTCACCAGGAAATTTCAGGACGAATTTGGTGATCAGTCTTTCGTTGCGAAGGCGTCCGAAGACTTCCTCATAATCAGCTCCCATAGCCTGATAACATTCATTAATATTCATACTTGTAATTCCTTTCTGCATGTGATGGAGACAGAAACAGCGGGTCTCTGTCTGCAATACGAAAAAATGTCATAAGTAATTATATTATATGAGTATATCCAAATAAAAACAAGAATTTTAGAAAAATGTAAGAAAAATGCAATGGTTACTGTAATGCTTTTTGTAATGTTTTTGATTCCTACAGGCGAAATACTTTCGTTGCGATAACGAAGTAAATCATAATGGAACTCGCATCGACGATGGTAGTGATCAGCGGAGAGGCCATCAGTGCCGGATCCAGGCCGATTTTTTTTGCGCACATCGGGAGGATGCAGCCGAGTAATTTTGCGGAAATAACGGTTGCGACCAGGGACAGGGCGATGACGATTGCCATACCTGCCTGTTGATAGGTCAGATAGATCCGAAGTCCGTTGGCGACAGCCAGAACGACACCTACGATCAGGGAAACACGGAATTCTTTCCAGATGACACGGAAAAAGTCATGGAAGGTTACCTGGTTCAGGGCGATTCCGCGAATGATCAGTGTGGAACTCTGAGAACCGCAGTTTCCGCCGGTGTCCATCAGCATGGGGATGAAGGATACAAGAAGCGGGATCGCAGCGAAAGCGTTTTCATAACGGGTGATGATGGTTCCGGTGATAATAGAAGAAAACATCAGCACCAGAAGCCATGGGATTCTGCGTTTTGCGTGTTCCCAGGCGGATACTTCAAAGTAAGTTTTTTCACTGGGAGATACGGCCGCCATCTTGGTGATATCTTCGGTGGCCTCTTCGACCATGACATCCATGGCATCATCGAATGTTACGATACCGACAAGCAGACCATCGGTGTCAAGAACCGGAAGTGCCAGCAGGTCGTATTTGCGAAGCTGGTGAGCCACATCCTCTTTGTCTGTCAGTGTAGAGACAGAGATGATCTCCGTCTCCATGATATCTTCAATCAGTACATTATCATCGGTTGTCATCAGATCTTTTGCTGACACGATACCGAGCAGTTTCCGCTGCTGGATCACATAGCAGGTATAGATGGTTTCTTTGTGAATACCGGTTTTCTTGATATGTGCGAGTGCCTGTCCTACTGTCAGATACGGTTTCAGATCTACGTATTCGGTTGTCATGATACTTCCGGCGCTGTCTTCCGGATAATTTAACAGTTTGTTGATGGTTTCCCGTTCCTTCGGGCCGCTGGCATCGAGGATCCGGGTAACCAGATTGGCGGGAAGTTCTTCTAACAGATCCACGGTATCATCCATGTACAGATCGTTCAGGATTTCCTTCAGTTCTTTTTCTGACAAGGCTTCTACCAGGACAGACTGCAGGGAACTCTCCATGTTGGCAAATACGTCTGCCGCCTTTTCTTTGGGAATCAGACGGAAGGCAAGAGCCAGTTCCTTATCATCAAATTCTCCAAGCAGTGAGGCAATGTCTACTGCGTTCATTACGTCCAGAACGTCTTTTACGGATTTGTAGCGGCGTTCCTGGAGCAGTTTTACAAAAATATCTTTGTTCATCATAAACGTACCTCCGATATGTAATTATTGGTATATGATCGTTGCCTTTCGCGTAATAACTGGCATCAGAGTCCATGTCCTCACCACCTTTCATTTTTTGTGTTTATACAAATAAAAAAAATTCCTTCAAAGCCTGAGCTAATGAAAGAATCTGCAAAATACATCACGAAAAAATCCTGACCATCGTTCAAGCTTTAGTATCACAGGGCATATATCAATTGCATTAGGTTATGCCTTCACGACATGACCTGCTGACCAGCGCGTTGTGTCTCCACAGCCTTGCGGCAGCAATCTCAGGAAAATCCAAATCCCTGTGGTAACCTCACCTACCGAAATATCTTTATTTGTCGTGACTATCATATAGCAAACAGAAAGTAATGTCAATCGCTTTTTTACAATTGAAAGCACCTGTCAAGTCGATATAATGATAGCAGAGATGTGCCCGGTACAAAGGGGAAGAAAAGAGTCACTGACAGAACGGGTACAGGGGAAGGAGAAGACAGATGACAGCAGCAGAAAAAATAAAAGAAATGGGAATTGTACCGGTTGTGGTACTGGAAGATGAGAAGGATGCAGAAGCGCTGGCGAAGGCACTCTGCGAAGGAGGGCTTCCTTGTGCGGAGGTGACATTCCGGACAGCGGCAGCGAAGGAATCCATCCGCATCATGCTGAAGGAATATCCGGAGATGTTCGTGGGAGCAGGAACTGTTCTGACAACACGGCAGGTGATGAAGCAATCGAAGCAGGAGCAAGATTCATTGTGAGTCCGGGTTTTGATCCGGAGATCGTGGATTACTGTATCGAGAAACAGATCCCGGTATTTCCGGGTTGTGTGACGGCATCGGAGCTGGCGCAGGCGGTAAAACGGGGACTGGAAGTTGTCAAATTCTTTCCAGCAGAAACATCCGGGGGACTGGCAGCAATCAAAGCACTGGCGGCTCCGTATGTGGGAATGAAATTTATGCCGACCGGTGGTATCAATCTGAAAAATGTCCGTTCTTATCTGGAAAGTGATGTGATCCTTGCCTGTGGCGGTAGCTGGATGGTGAAAAAAGACCTGATCCAGAGTAGGCAGTTTGATGCGATCCGCCAGATGACAGCGGATGCGGTGACACTGGTAAAAGAGGTACGGGGCAGTCAGGAGAAATAAGTATGAAGAAAACATTATTATTTGGAGAGCCGATGACTCTGTTATTGGCAGATACACCTGGTGCGTTGGAGTGTGTGGAGCATTTTACAAGAAGAATGTCCGGGGCGGAGGTCAATGTGGCGATTGGGCTTACTAGGCTTGGCTTTCCGGTGGAATATCTTACCCGGCTTGGGGATGATCCGTTTGGACATTATATCGAACAGGCACTAAAAGACAATGGGATCGGAACGAATCTTCTGACGTATGATACGGTCTATCGAACCGGGATTCAACTGAAAGAATATGTGGAAGACGGACATGATCCGGCGGCACCATATTATCGAAAAGGATCTGCCGCATCACATCTGTCTGCCCAAGAGATCGATGCACTGGATCTTGAGGAGATCGGGCTGGTGCATGTGACAGGCATTCCGCCTGCACTCTCGAAAGAAGCGAGAGAGGCGACCTATCGTCTGATGAAGCGGGCGAGAGAGGCTCAGATTCCGGTGACCTTTGATCCGAATCTCCGCCCGGCTCTGTGGGAGAACGGGGAGACGATGAGAAACGTGCTGAATGATCTGGCAAATTACGCAGATGTGGTACTGCCGGGAATCGGGGGAATGTGAGATCCTTGCGGGCACGACAGATAAAGAAAAAGCGGCTGATTTTTATCATCAGAAGGGCGCGGCTCTCGTCGTGATCAAAGATGGAAAGAACGGCGCTTATGTATCCGAAAAGAAAGAAAACGGGGAAGTAGTCCGAGATATGATCCCGGGGTATCCGGTGAAAAAAGTGGTGGATACCGTGGGCGCGGGAGATGGATTTGCCGTTGGTGTACTGAGCGGACTGCTGAAAGGTCTTCCGGTGACCGAATGTGCGAAACGGGGCAATGCGATCGGCTCGATCCAGGTGCAGCACCGCGGCGACAATGAAGGGCTGCCGACAGAAGAAATCCTGCAATCCTATATGGCGGGAAATATACAGAAATAAAGAAAACAGGAAACGAAAAAATGAATACATTTTGGATTTTGATGGAACAGATTGAGCTGTTTATCGTTTATCTTGTCATCGGTGTGATACTTGTGTGGACCGGTGTGCTGAGTGATAAGGGACTCGACTGGATCGCCCGGGTAGTTATGAAACTTTCGCTGCCGACGATGATCTTTGTAAATGTGGTCAGTCAGGTAGACCGGGTGGCACTGGTAAAATCGCTGTCCATCATCGGACTGGCGGTGACGGCCTCGACTCTTTTATATGGACTTGGCGTTGTGTTGACAAAATTGTTTCATGTAGAAGGCGACCGGGCACAGATCTACCGGGCGATGACGATGTTTGGCAATGTGGGATTTATGGGAATCCCGATCATCACCAGCATTTTCCAGGAACGGGGCATGCTGTATGTATCCGTATTTACCATCGTGGATCAGCTGGCGATGTGGACAGTAGGGGTGAAATTGACTTCCCCGAGTGGAAAAGGGAAGTTTGATCCGAAAAAGCTGATCAACCCGGCGACGGTTGCTATCGCTCTGGCAATTTTTTTCGTACTGACCGGACTAAAGCTTCCGGGTGTCTTGCAGACTGGATTCCAGAATATTGGGGCAACGGCGACACCGCTTGCGATGATCTATCTTGGCGGAGTGTTTGCTGTATGGATATCCGAAAATATGTAAAACAGATCGAATTATATGGAATTATCATCTGTAAAATGCTGATTTTTCCGGTACTGTTTTACCTTGTCCTGGGCTTCATCCCGGTATCGGAAGAAATCCGTATGACCATGTCCCTGATCACCGCGATGCCGACCATGTCCTCCGTAGTCATGCTCGCTAATTCCTCCGGTTCCGACGGAGAATATTCGCTGGGAGGGGTGATGCTGACCACCCTTTGCGGGATCGTGACACTGCCGGTTGTGTGCAGAGTGCTTTTGTGGATTGCAGGAAGCTGAGAGATGCACCACTGTCTGTCGGGAATATCCGGACAGGCAGTGGCGCATGCTATCTATAGGCAGAACCTATGGTAAGATATACGAAACAAGTATTTGCCATATCTGACAAAATGGAATACAATAATTCTATATAAGCTTGTCAGAATAACGAAATATATGGCAGCAGAATGGGAGAAGAGAATTATGGGAGATGGAAAAAAAATGAAAGAGATTCATCAGGAGTTTCTGACCGGCGAGCGTGCGCTGTTTCAGGGGAAGAATCTGAAAATTTATGATACGATTTTTGATGACGGCGAGTCGCCGTTAAAAGAGAGCAGAAATATTGAATTATACGGAAGTATGTTCAAGTGGAAATATCCGCTGTGGTATGCGAAAGACATCAAGGCAGAGAACTGTACCTGGTTTGATATGGCACGCGCAGGTGTGTGGTATAGCGACCGGATCGAAGTGAACAATGCAGTGATCGAAGCACCGAAGAATTTCCGCCGGTGTAACGGACTGAAACTGACCAATGTAACTTTCCCGAATGCGGCAGAGACGCTGTGGAGCTGTCAGAATGTGGAACTGGATCATGTGGATGCAAAGGGCGATTATTTCGGCATGAACTGCAGGATCTGGTGCTGAAAAACTTCCGGCTGGTGGGAAATTATTCCTTTGACGGTGTAAAAAATATGGAAGTACACAACGCAACGATGCTGTCCAAGGATGCATTCTGGAACAGTGAAAATGTAACGGTGTACGATTCCTTTATCTCCGGAGAATATCTGGGATGGAATGCGAAGAATCTGACACTGGTAAACTGTACGATCGAGAGTCTGCAGGGCATGTGTTATATTGACAATCTGGTGATGAAAAACTGTAAGCTGATCAATACGACACTGGCATTTGAATACTCTTCTGTAGATGCCAAGATCCACGGAACCATCGACAGCGTGCTGAATCCGTCGAGCGGTGTGATCCGTGCGGATGAGATCAAAGAACTGACGGTGGAAAAAGATAAGGTAGATCCGTCAAAGACGAAGATTTTTGTACAGGGAAAAGAAGTCGAGGCATAGGACAGACTGCAAAAAACAGAGAGGAAGATACAGCATGAGCAACTATGATTTTGATCAGATCACAGACCGGAGAAATACCGGATCTCTGAAATGGGATGTGGCAGAAGGTGAACTGCCGATGTGGGTGGCAGATATGGATTTTCAGACGGCCCCGGCTGTACGGGAGGCGATTGAAAAGCGGGCCGCACACGGTGTGTTCGGCTACACGGATGTGGAAGAAGACTGGTATCAGCCTACATGGACTGGTGGGAGAGACGCCATCAGTTTTCCATCAAAAAAGAATGGCTGACCTTCTGTACCGGTGTTGTACCGGCGATCTCAAGTACGGTCCGCAAGCTGACCACACCGGGAGAAAATGTGCTGATCCAGACACCGGTGTATAATATTTTCTTTAATTCCATCGTCAACAACGGAAGAAATGTTGTGGAATGCCCGCTGGCATATGACGGGGAACAGTATGAGATGGATTTTGAGGCGCTGGAGGAAAAATTATCGGATCCGCAGACTTCACTGATGATCCTGTGTAACCCGCACAACCCGGTGGGAAGAATCTGGGAGCGGGAGACACTGGCACGGGTGGGAGAACTGTGCGAAAAATATCATGTAACTGTTCTGTCGGACGAGATCCACTGTGATATCACCCGACCTGGCACCGGATACCTTCCGTTTGCGGCGGCTTCCGAGACGTGTAAAAATATCAGTGTGACCTGTATCGCACCGACGAAGGCATTTAACATTGCGGGAATCCAGACAGCAGCTGTGATGATACCGAACAAGGCTCTGCATCATAAAGTGTGGCGTGCACTGAATACCGATGAGGTGGCAGAACCGAATGTATTTGCCATCGGTGCGGCGATCGCGGCATTTACCAAAGGGGAGGACTGGCTGGAAGAACTCCGTGCGTATCTGTTTGAAAACCGGACATATATGACGGAGTATATCCGAGAAGAAATCCCGCAGCTGAAAGTTGTGGAGGCAGATGCGACCTACCTTCTGTGGGTGGACTGCAGTGCCCTTGGAGCAGCGCGAAAGAACTTGCCGATGAGATCCGCAAAACAACCGGTCTTTATGTATCGGAAGGTGCACAGTACGGTAAGACCGGAGAGCAGTTCCTACGGATCAATCTGGCATGCCAGAGAAGCCGGATCAAAGATGGATGTGAACGGTTGAAGCGGGGCGTGGAAGCGTATCGGAATCAGAAATAACAGCGGGAGAAAACAAAGAACAATAGTAACTGTGAAGATACTGAACAGTTATGAAAAACACAGAAGATAGCTGTGAGAAATGAGAAACATATGGAGAAAAAACGAATACCGGTGCGTCCGCATCATGGAATGTGTCTGGCGTATTTTATAGGAAAAGGATACAGCGAAGGATTTTCTGCGCATATGGAAAAGATGTTACACATTCTGGAAAAGGATGTTCCGATCCGTCTGGTTGTTTCGCTGGATGAAATCTGCAGCGCATGCCCAAATCATCAGTTCCTTACCGATGAGGAAAATTCCGGAGAAACAAAGGAAATCTGTGAAGCGCAGGAAAAAGTGTTTCGGTATGATCATGGCGTGCTGGAGGCCTGTGGCTGACAGAAGGAGAAGAACTGAACTTTCTGGAATTCGCGCAGAAAGTCCAGAAAAGGTAATCGATACAGGATTGCGGGAGAAGATCTGCGGGGACTGTGAGTGGAATGAAATCTGCAGTGAGAAAAGCAGTCGATGGGAAAATAAAAATATTTTACGTTGATTTTTCTAAAAGATATCTGAAATTTCATATTGATTTCATAAAATGATGAAACACCTGTAAAAGGGTGATTCATCATTTTTTTTAAATCTGTTTCAGAAATCTGATGTGCGATTGCAGACAGATTCTGGCAGATTTTGCAGGAGGGATAAACAGGCATGAAAAATTATGTGATTGATACGAATGTACTGATTCAGGCACCAAATGCTCTGTGGGCTTTTCAGGAAAATCGGATTGTGATTCCGCTGGTGGTTGTGGAAGAACTGGATCATTTGAAAAAAGCAGAAGGAGAAAAAGGAGCCAATGCCAGAAAAGTCATTCGCTGTCTGGAACAGCTGAGACATCAGGGAGATCTTCTGAAAGGGGTCAGAATCGGGCAGGAAGGAATTCTTCAGATCGAAAAAACTTTGTATATGTGGAACTGCCGGAGGAACTTCCGGATGACAGAGCAGACAATCGTATTCTTCAGGTGTGTGTTGGGATGCGTGAGAAAGAAAAAGATCCGGTGATCCTGGTAACCAAAGATCTGCTGTTGCGGTTGAAAGCACAACTTCTTGGAATCCAGGCAGAAGATTTTGAGGCAGAGCAGGTAGAAGAACAGAAACTTCAATATACCGGAAGAGATGAAGTATTTGTGCCGGAAGAGTATTTCAAAGATTTTAAGAAAAAGGGAATACCTGTCGCGGTTGTGTATAAAGCTGATGAGCAGGGAGAAAAGGTTTATCCGGAACTTACGGAGAATCAGTTTCTGATTCTGAGAAGTGATCAGTCGGAGAAAAAAAGCCAGTTGGGAAGAGTAGAGGGAGAGATGATCCGTAAACTGGTCTATCGAAAAGCCGAGCCATATGGCATCCGTCCGAGAAATGCAGGACAGTATTTTTTCCAGGAAGCACTGATGCAGCCGGCGGAGAAAGCACCGCTTGTGATCGTAAAAGGGATGGCGGGAACCAGTAAAACTTTTTATTCGCTGGCCGTTGGACTGGAGAAGTTCTGAATCATCCGTCAGGAGAGTATCGCCGGATCCTGATCTGCCGTCCAAATGCCCAGTTTGACGATGATATTGGCTTCCTTCCAGGTGACGAACAGGAAAAAATTTCTCCGCTGATGCGGCCGATCATGGATAATCTGGAACAGCTGATCGATTCCAATGAAGAGGAACGCTATAAAGATGAAAATGAATTAAAAGGGAAGATAGAAGAGATTTTTGAGCGGGGGCTGATCCAGGCAGAAGCTTTGAACTTTATCCGTGGCCGTTCCCTGATTCAAACGTATCTGATTATCGATGAAGTACAAAATACGACCCCAAATCAGATCAAAGGAATCATCACCCGTGCGGGGAAAAATACAAAGATTATCCTGCTGGGAGATCCCAATCAGATTGACCGGCCATTCCTGGATGAGCGCACCAACGGACTTCTTATGCAGCAGAGCATATGAAAGGAAGTTCGTTATGCTGGCAGATTACCATGAGTCCGGAGGAATGTGAACGGTCAGAACTGGCCATGGACGCAATTCAAACGGCTGGAAAAGAGAACAGAAAAGAAGGAATACAGATGAAACCGGGATATGAACAGATTAGAAATGATCGGGAGATCAACCTTTTAATTGAACAGGGAAACCGTAACCTGAAAGTACTGGGATATACCGAACATTCCAGAAAACATGCGGTGAAAGTGGCGGAGACAGCAGGAAGGATCCTGAAAGAACTGGGATATCGGAGACGACAGGTGGAGATGGCAAAAATGCAGGTTATATGCATGATATCGGAAATACCGTGAATCGCTATGATCATGCACACAGCAGTGCGGTGCTTGCTTATGGGATCTTAAAGGAACGGGGAATGAAGCTGGAAGATATTCTGACGATTACTTCGGCTATTGGACAACACGATGAAGAAACCGGTACGGCGGTAGATGCGGTTTCTGCGGCACTGATCCTGGCAGATAAAACAGATGTGCGCAGAAATCGGGTACAGAATCCGGTACCGGCCAATTTTGATATCCATGACCGGGTAAATTATGCGGCGCTTTCTTCAAACCTTGAGATCGATCCTGAGAAGAAAGTCATTCACATGAGACTGGAGTTGGACGATTCCATCTGCAGTGTGATGGATTATTTTGAAATTTTTTTAAAACGGATGTTGATGTGCAGACGTGCAGCGGAAATGCTGGGCTGCAGATTTAAACTTACCGCGAACGGAAGTAAAATATGTTAGAGCGTGTTTGAAAAAGGCTTTTCATGAGGAAAATCCCCTCCTTTTTTTAAGGATAAATTGACAAAAAGTTATGGAAAATCTATACTAAAGTCAGAGAATTACAAATATTTGTGACAGAAAGGGGGAGAAAAAATGAAGGTGAAAATCGCCCAGATTCAGGCTCATGTTTATGAAGAAAAAAGCAAAAATCTGGAAGAACTGGAGCGGAATCTGAAACGTATAAAGGACGAAAACATTGATCTGGTAACCCTGGGCGAAATGTTCAACTGCCCGTACCAGACACCTTGTTTTCCGGTCTATGCGGAAATGGAACAGGGAGAAACCTGGCAACGGTTAAGTGCTCTTGCAAAAAAATACAAGATTTATCTGTCAGCCGGAAGTGTACCGGAAAAAGATAAGGAAGGACATGTGTACAATACCGCTTATGTCTTTGAGCGGCAGGGCAACCAGATTGCAAAACACCGCAAAGTGCATCTGTTTGATATCGCCGTGAAGGACGGACAGTGCTATCAGGAGTCCGCGACACTGACCGCCGGAGATCAGATTACCGTTTTTGATACGGAGTTTGGGAAAATGGGAATCTGTATCTGCTTTGACTGCAGATTTCCGGAGATTGTACGGCTGATGACATTGCGGGGCGCCAGAATGATCCTGGTACCGGCAGCCTTTAACATGACAACCGGACCGGCACACTGGAACTGATGTTCCGGGGAAGAGCGGTGGACAATCAGTGCTATATGATCGGAACTTCCGATGCAAGAGACGAGCAGGCAGGATATGTTTCCTGGGGCCATTCTCTGGTCGTGTCACCCTGGGGGGATGTGGTGGCACAGATGGATGAGAAACCGGGCATCCAGATCACGGAAATAGATCTGGACGCGTGGATGCGATCCGCGAACAGCTACCATTATTATCCGCACGGAGAACGGATCTGTATGAACTGAAAGGAAAATAATGTGTAGCAAAATGAGTTTTTAATCATGAATTTTACAGAGCATCAACATAGAATTAAAGAAAAGTTGATATAGTACTTTTGTGAATGTGACAATTGGATAAAAGGTAGAAGAAAGTAAAGGGATAAGCAATGAACGAGACAATTTATATGAACCGGGAACTGTCCTGGCTGAAATTTAATGAACGTGTACTGGAAGAAGCGGAGAACCCGAAGGTGCCGCTGTGTGAGCGCCTGACATTTGCATCGATCTATCAGAGCAATCTGGATGAATTCTTTATGGTGCGTGTAGGCTCGCTGATCGATCAGATGCTGGTGGCAAAAGATTCCAGAGATAATAAAACACATATGACGCCGAAAGAACAGATTCAGGCGATTCTTCCACAGGTGGAGATCCTGAACAGGAGAAAAGATGAAGTGTATGGAAAACTCATGGAAAAGATTGAGGAATACGGCGTTCGTCTGGTGGATTTCAGTAAGATCACGGAAGAAGAAAATAAATTTCTGGAAGCATATTTTGATATGGAGATTTCCGGCTTGATTTCACCGACCATTGTGGGAAAACGACAGCCATTCCCATTCCTGAAAAATAAAGAAATCTATGCGGTGGTTGTCCTGACCACCAAGAGCGGAAAAGAACGCCTGGGGATTATACCGTGTGGAAGCGGTGTATTTGAACGGCTGATCCACCTGCCGGGAGGCAATACGTATATGCTGTCGGAAGAACTGATCCTCCACTACATTCCAAAAGTATTCAAGGGGTATCAGGTAAAAGAAAAATCCCTGCTTCGTGTAACCAGAAATGCAGATATTGATGCCGATGCGCTGTACGATGAAGATCTGGATTACCGGGAATTTATGGCAGATCTGATCAAAAAAGAAAGAAACTTGCACCGGTGCGGATCGAAATTTCCAGAAAACTCAGCGAAGGGCAGTGTGAAACTGATCTGTGAACATCTGGCAATAAAATCACAGTATGTATTCCACAGTCAGGCACCGCTGGATCTGTCCTTCGTCTTCCAGATCGAGGATGCTCTTCGTAAGATTCCGGAATTATTCTATGAAAGAAGAACACCAAGAAAATCCCCGGCCTTTACCGGTGACCGTCCGATTCTGGATCAGATTAAAGAGAAGGACAAACTGCTTTCCTATCCGTATGAAAGTATCAATCCGTTTCTGAATATGCTCCACGAAGCAGCCAACGATAAAGATGTGGTTTCCATCAAGATGACGCTGTATCGTGTGGCCAAACAGAGTAAAGTAGTAGAAGCACTGATCGAAGCGGCAGAAAATGGAAAAGAAGTGCTGGTACTGGTGGAACTGAAAGCACGTTTTGATGAAGAAAACAATATTGGATGGTCCCGTTTGCTGGAGGATGCAGGGTGTCGTGTCATCTACGGACTGGATGGCTATAAAGTTCATTCAAAACTCTGTCTGATCACGAAAAAAACAGATGAACAGATTGAATATTATACACAGATCGGTACCGGAAACTATAACGAAAAAACTTCACGGCTTTATACGGATCTGTCGCTGATGACTTATAATGTAGATATCGGACTGGAAGCAGCTAATGTATTCCAGGCTCTTGCCATGGGAGAGACGATCAAACATGTGGATCATCTGCTGGTGGCTCCGAAATGCCTGCAGAATAAGATTCTGGATATGATTGATGAAGAGATTGCACATGCCAGAGCAGGGGAACCGGCTTACATTGGACTGAAGATGAATTCCCTTACGGATAAGAAAATCATGGAGAAACTGGTGGAAGCCTCCTGTGCCGGTGTACGAATCGATATGGTGATCCGTGGAATCTGCTGTCTGATTCCACAGGTTCCAGGCAAGACGGAAAATATTCATGTACGAAGTATCGTCGGACGTTTCTGGAACATTCCAGAATCTATATTTTCGGAAGTGAAGGAAGAGAAAAAATCTATATTGCGTCCGCAGACTTTATGACCAGAAACACTCTGCGCCGTGTGGAAGTAGCTGCTCCGGTTTATGACGAAGAAATCAAAGCACGCCTTCTGGAAATGTTCCGGATCATGCTGAAAGACAATCAGCAGGCCCGTCAGGAAAACGGTGAGGGAATCTACCGGATCCTGCCAACGGATGAAGAACCGCTGAATGCCCAGGAATATTTCTATGAACAGGCATATGAGATTGCAGAGAACCTTTGAAGAGTGCCCCTTCAGTATGTCCCGTTTGTCAGAATCGGACACAGACATACCGTAAGGAAGCGGCACGGCTGGAAAAAACACAGAAAAAGAAAAAAGTAAATGAGAAAAAATCCTGTTTAAGCCTATTGAAAATCCCATAAAGTTGCGATACACTTATTGTAGTTAGTAAAAGCTAACCATCATGTGAATAAGTCGTGCGAAGATCCTTTCTGCTTCTGCAAAATGGGAGCAGAGGATCATCCATGGGAAAGGGTCAGGGATAGTATGAAACATTTGACAATTGAAAAAGTAATCGGACGTGAAATTATTGACTCCAGAGGTAATCCTACCGTAGAAGCAGAGGTTTATCTGTCAGACGGAACCATGGGGAGAGGAACCGCACCCAGCGGTGCATCTACCGGAGAATTCGAAGCACTGGAGCTGAGAGACGGAGATAAAGAAAAATTCGGAGGCAAAGGCGTATCCAAGCTGTTGCCAATGTAAATACAGTAATTAATGAGGCATTAAAGGGTGTGAATGCACTGGATATCTATGCGGTAGACGCAGCTATGATCAAAGCAGACGGAACCAAAGACAAATCCAATCTGGGTGCAAACGCAATCCTGGCAGTATCGATCGCAAGTGCAAGAGCAGCAGCAAACGCACTGGATCTGCCGCTGTATCGTTTCCTGGGCGGTGCGAACGGCAATCGGCTGCCACTGCCGATGATGAACATCTTGAATGGTGGTGCACATGCAGCCAACACTGTAGATGTACAGGAATTCATGATCATGCCTGCAGGCGCAGCAAGCTTCAAAGAAGGTCTGCGTTGGTGTACGGAAGTCTTCCACGCACTGGCAGCTCTGTTAAAAGAGAAAGGTCTGGCTACTTCCGTAGGTGACGAAGGTGGATTTGCACCGGATCTTGGCAGCGATGAAGAAGCCATCGAGTGTATACTGGAAGCTGTGAAGAGAGCCGGCTATGAACCTGGCAAAGACTTTGTACTGGCTATGGATGCTGCATCCAGCGAGTGGAAAGGCAGCAAGAAAGGCGAATACGTTCTGCCAAAATGCGGAAAGAAATTTACATCCGAAGACTGGTAGCACACTGGAAAGAACTGTGCAGCAAATATCCGATCTACTCCATTGAAGACGGTCTGGATGAGGAAGACTGGGAAGGATGGCAGATGATGACCAAAGAGCTGGGAGATACGGTACAGCTGGTCGGCGATGACCTGTTTGTAACCAACACCGAACGTCTGGCAAAAGGAATCAGCCTTGGCTGTGCAAACTCCATTCTGATCAAGCTGAACCAGATCGGTTCTGTATCCGAGACACTGGAAGCTATCAAGATGGCACACAAAGCAGGATATACTGCCATTTCCTCTCACCGTTCCGGTGAAACAGAAGACACCACGATCGCAGATCTTGCAGTAGCACTGAACACCTGCCAGATCAAGACGGTGCACCGAGCCGAAGCGAACGTGTGGCAAAATACAATCAGCTGTTAAGAATCGAGGAAGAACTGGGCGAAGCAGCAGTATTTCCGGGAAAAGAAGCATTTAACATCAAAAGATAAAGGCAGAAAAATGCTGTCGGATCATTAGAGGTGGGTGCATCGATTTTTGTAAAAATCGATGCACCCTTTTCTACGTCAAAAAGGCTTTTCTGTAAATGAAAAATGTTTCATGCGAATGTGTCAGAACACGTTCTTTGTTCTGGTGAACTGTAGAAGTGATTGTAAAGAAAAAAAGAAACTGATATAATAAAAGCGTATGTTGCTGAAAAGATAAAACAGATGAAAATCAGGAGGAAGAATGTGAGGAAAAAACAAAAGGTGCTTTGGAAATTATTTTTGTCCACGTTATATCTGAGTGCCTTTACTTTTGGTGGCGGGTATGTGATCGTTACGCTGATGAAGGATAAGTTCGTGGATAAGTACCATTGGATCGAAGAAAATGAGATGTTGGATCTGATTGCTATTGCACAGTCGGCACCTGGGGCGATCGCGGTAAATGGAGCAATTGTGGTTGGCTATAAACTGGCCGGTCTTGCAGGGGTACTGACAGCAATTTTCGGAACAGTTCTGCCACCTTTTCTTATCATCTCTGTGATCTCTGTTTTTTATCAGATATTTCGGGATAATTTCATCATCCGTGAGCTTCTGGACGGGATGCAGGCTGGCGTGGGAGCAGTGATCGCTTCCGTGGTATGGGATATGCAGCGGGGATCACGAAGAAAAAAGAGTGGACATCGATTGTGATCATGGCAGCCGCTTTTATCGCTTCTTATGTGATGGAAATTCCGGTGGTGTATATCGTGCTGATCTGTATCGTGATGGGAGTGATCCGCACGGTACTGGCAGGAAGGGGGAAACGGGAGAAATGATTTATCTTCAGCTATTTTTCAGTTTCCTTCAGATCGGCATGTTCAGCTTCGGAGGCGGTTATGCCGCGATGCCGTTAATTCGGGAACAGGTGGTGAGTCGTCACGGATGGCTGGACATGGGAGAATTTACCAATCTGATCACCATTTCCCAGATGACGCCGGGGCCGATCGCGGTCAACTCTGCAACCTTTGTCGGAACCAAGATCGCCGGAATCCCGGGAGCAGTGGTTTCCACGCTCGGATGCATCCTGCCCTCGTGTATTCTGGTAACGCTCCTTGCCTGGCTGTATCTGAAATATCAGAAAATGGATCTGTTGCAGGAAGTACTGAAGTCTCTGCGACCGGCTGTCGTGGCAATGATCGCGTCTGCGGGCGTATCGATTCTGGTATCTGCCTTCTGGAACGGGGCGGACATCATCGCACTGGCGGACACCCGCTGGGTGATGGTGGGAATCTTTGTGATCTGCCTGATCCTTCTTCGAAAAACAAAATGGAACCCGGTACTTGTGATGGCGTTGGCTGGGGTAATGAAGTTGTTGGCGGCGATTGCGGGGATTGGATAAAAGCAGGTGGCGAATCGGGGGAGTCTGGGGTATAATGAGAAAACAGAAAAAAAGAACAGAAAACAGGTGACAGATATGAAAATAAAAATCACAGAACCATATTTATGGCTTCCCGTAGATGCAAAAGAAGAAAAAGTCCTTCTGCACCTCTACTCTGAGGGGAAAAATCGATGAAATCGCGATCCGTCTTGGCGTTACAGACTGCGATTATTATGCATACAAAGACGTATCAGCTATAAAAATAAAGAACTGGAGATTATCCGGTATGATGAGGGAAATCTGGATCGG